>UEXX01000528.1_pt1 | contig 22631 bp, 23 predicted proteins | sample 4301161 | NCBI WGS metagenome assembly UEXX01 (sample SAMEA4773179, study PRJEB27434) | metagenome | biome: 2259; feature: agricultural soil; material: soil | place: USA | collected 2014-09 | depth 0.25 m
GATGCGGGCTTAGCATAGTGGTAATGCTCTGGCTTCCCAAGCCAGCTAGACGGGTTCGATTCCCGTAGCCCGCTCCACTCGACTCACTGTCGGCTCGACGTCAAGCGCGCAGCAATGCTTTTACGTACTCCGGCTTCAACGGCAGCCGTCGCGCGTGCTTACCGGTCGCATCGAAGAACGCCGATGCGATGGCCGAGATCGCCAGCGCGTTGGCCGCCTCCGAGCCGCCGCCAGCCACGCCCACTTCAGGGTGAGGAAGAATCACCACTTTGATCTCGGGCACGTCCGCCATCGTCAGGATCGGATAAGTCATCCAGTCTCGGCTCGTCACGGCGCTCTCGTCGAAGGTCATCTCTTCGTGCAGCGCGTGACTGAGGCCCATCAGCGCGCCGCCTTCGATCTGGCGTTTGAGCTGCAGCGGATTGACGACGATTCCCGGATCGACGGCGATCGTGTATTTCGTCACCGTCAGCTTGCCCGTCGCCGGCACCACGCTCACCTGGCACACGCACGCCCAGTAGGTTCCCGAGCGCAACATGACCGAGACGCCCTGCCCTGACACCGGGCTGGACCCGGTCGCCCTCGCTCCACGGTTCGGGGCTCGCCGGGTCTGCCACCCGGACGCTTCACGCACAGCCTGGAGCGCGCCGACCAATCGGGCGTCGCCCGTCTGCTTGAGACGGAATTCGATGGCGTCGATGCCCGCGCGCGCCGCCGCCTCGCTGAACGCGACCTCGCGCGGGAAATTCTGTTGAAGCTGGCCCGGAGTCCGCATGCTGTGGTCTCGCAGGCCGACGCCGAGCGGAGACGACTTCTGTCCAACCTGGAACGTCCCGAAGCCGGACTCGGCCACGTTCGGGACGCGATCGTACAGCCAGGGATCCTGGATCGAGTTCGACGTGCTGCTGATCGGATCCTGGCTCACTGCGGGCGCCGGCGGCGTGGGAAGGCCGGCGATCACGGCGCCGACCAGGCGATCGTCCTGCATCGCGGGCATGTAGTGATCGGCTTCGTATGCCGTGACGGTGCCCTGCGAGTCCCAGGCGAGCCGAATGTCCGCGACGGCCGCGGGCGACTGCGTCGACCACATCAGATCGTCGGCGCGCATCCACTGGACGCGGACCGGGTGCCCCACCGCCTTCGAGAGAATCACGGCCTCATCTTCCGCGCCGGCATTGCCGCCATTTGATCGGCCGTAATGGCCCGCGCCCGCGTAGATCCGCACGACGATGTTGTCTACGGACGTGCCGAGCATCATCGCCAGCTGGCCGCGCAACGCCTGCGGATTCTGGTTGTGGGTGTGCACGTACACCGTTCCGTCAGGGCGCGCGTCGCCGACAGCGACGGTCGGGCCGATCGGCGCGTGCTTCATGTACGGCAGTTCGTAGCTCGCGGAAAGCGCTGCCGCCCCCTGGAACGCACCAGGCGAGGTCCCGCGGTTCTTCTCGCCTTTGACGACGGGCGTACTCTTCCAGTCCGCGTGCTCGCGAAGCCACTGGTGCACGTGCGTGTGGCCGGGCAACCCCTTCCACTCCGTCCATTTCGTGCTGGCCTCGACGATCTGGGCGGCCTTGACGGCCTGCCACTCCGTGGGCGCGACCACGCCGACGAGATTACCCTTCACGATCACCTGGACGTCCGGGAACTGCTTGCTGTCGAGCGTGCCCGCCGACACGAGTGTGGACCCGAGCGTCTTGGGATGTACCACACGTCCATGCAACATGCCGGGCAGACGGACGTCGGTGATCCACAGCTCCTTGCCGGCCACCTTTGCCGGCGTGACGGCGTTGTTATAGGACTTGCCGACGACGGCATACTGGCCCACCGGCTTCATCGGTGGATCACCGGTCACCGTCAGGCCGAACATACTGGTGAGATCACCGGTGACCGGAATGGACAGCTTCAGATCCTGCCCGCGGACAAGATCGCCATACGTCACGCTCTTGCCGCCTCCCGACACGATGCCGTCTTTCACCGTGAGTTGGCTCTTGTCCACTTGCAACGTGATGGCCGCGAGGTCCAGCAGCGCCTGATAGGTATAGGCCGCCGCCTTGCGAAGATTCGTGCCGCCGTATTCGAGATAGCCCGCGGAGAACCCGCCGTCGGGCGTGCGGTCGGTATCGCCCATGACGACCGTCGTGATCGCCTCGAACGGCACGCTCAACTCCTCAGCGACGAGTTGCCGATACGCGGTGTGCGCCGTGGACTGACCGAAGTCCACTTTGCCGGTTCGCATTAGAATCGTGTTGTCCGCGTGGATCTCGAACCACGAGTTCGTCAGCGTGGCGTCGAGGCTGTTCCGCCCTGCCGCCGAGACCGGACTGCCATCCCAGAGTTTCTTGCCCACGAGGGCAACGCCGACAACAAGCGCTCCGCCGGTCACGAGAAAGCGGCGCCGGCTGAGCGTTGCGCCGTGCACCACGCTGGTCGTCTCGGTCACGGTCACCTCGCCTTCGCCATGACGACAGCCGCGCGCTGCACGGCAGCCAGAATGGCCGAGTACGTGCCGCAGCGGCACAAATGCGGCGAGGGGCCGCTCATGAATGCGGTTTTGATCTGATCAACCGTCGGCGAGGGTGTCTCTTCCAGCAGCTCGGTGGCCTTGATCATCATGCCGTTCTGACAGAAGCCGCACATCGGCACCTGCTCGTCGATCCAGGCCTGCTGCACGGGATGCAGCGTCCGCTGTGCGTCGGATTCGGAAAGACCCCGTTGGCTCGCCCAGCGCGCCGGGAGACCTTCGAGCGTGGTGATCTGCTTGCCGGCCGCGGCCACCGCCGGCCACATACAGGAGCGCGCCTCTTTGCCGTCCACCAGCACAGAACAGGCGCCACACTGCGAAAGACCGCAGCCGAATTGCGGCCCTCTCAACTCGAGATCATTCCTCAACACATAGAGGAGCGGTATGTCTTCGGAGACTTCGAGCTGGCGCTGAGCGCCATTGACCGTCAGCGTTACGGCAGGCACGGTGGCGTTACTTCTTCGCGCTTTTCGCGGCGCGTCGGCCGGCCCAGTACTTCTTCATCCGCTCCGACACCTCACGGCGCTCCGCTGCGCTCATCGGCGTCTTGCGGCCAGGCTTGGCGCGCCGTACGACCACCGCGCCCGCCGTCGCGCCGCCCGCGCGACCAATCTCTGGAAAGGCCCGCACCAGCGATGCCATCTCCGACTTGAGTTCCACCAGACGTGCGCGAGCGCCCACCACAGCCAGCCGCCGCAATTCAACCGGAGCCATCTTTGCCACGGAATCCTCCTGTAGGCCCGTCAATCCCCGGAGCGCGGGCCGCCGACGATTTATCCTACACCGACTCGCGCGCCAGTGACCCCTAAATAGATTAGTTCGGCGGCCGCAGAGGCAAATCAAAGTGCCAGTAAGAACGCGGTGCCCACGCCAGCGAGGATCATCCAGGCCGCGCCGAAGCCCGTGACGCCGACGACCGCGGCGACGGCGGCCGCCAGGAACGTGGACGGCCGGTTCAGCCACTGCCCGGCCAGTTGAATGGTCGCGGCGGCCAGCAGGCCCACGGACGCAGCGTTCACCGCATCGAGAAATCCGCGCAGCCGCGGCGAAATGCCCCGTTCGGCGAGGACGGGCTCGAGGACGGCGACCAGCACGAAGGCCGGAAGAAAGATGGCCACCGTCGCCACCACCGCGCCGCCGGCCCCATCGATGACGTACCCGATGAAGGTGGCCGTGGTGAAGACTGGCCCCGGCGTGATCTGGCCCGCTGCGACAGCATCTGCAAGCTGACGTGCGCTCAGCCAGCCAAGCGGAGACACCAGGCGCTGCAGAAACGCGATGAGCACGTAGCCGCTGCCGTAGAGCACGGCGCCCACTTGGAGAAAGAACGCGCCGAGCGCGCCAAGGGATGGGTGCGCGCCTGCCGCGCTCGTCGAGACCGCCTGCAGCGCGCGCACGACACTCGGCTCGCCTATGGTCACGACCAGTGTCGCCATCGCGACCGCCCGCGGGCCCAGCCCCAGACCAACGATCGCTGCGGCTCCGAGCAGGGCGATCGGATTGATACCCCAGAAGGACAGGGCGGTCACCATCGCGGCGATGGCGAGCTGCTGCCATCGGACCAGAGCCGTGCGCCCGAGGCGCACGATGCCGAGCGCCATCACGGCGATGACGGCCGGCCCGGTGCCCGAGAGCAGGCTGACGACACCAGGAAGCGCACCGTAGCGAATGTACGCCCACCCCAGAACCGTCGTCATCGCAGCCGCCGGCACGATGAAAGAGACGCCGGCGGTCAGCAGGCCAGGCATGCCCGCGCGACGGTAGCCCACCGCCAGCGCCATCTCGGTCGAGTTCGGTCCTGGAATGAGGTTGGTGAGGCCGACGAGATCAACGAACTCCGACGGCGTCAGCCAGCGGCGCCGGCGCACTATCTGCTCTTCCATGAGGGCCAGGTGTGCCGCCGGGCCGCCGAAGCCGACGCTGCCGAGCCAGAGGAACAGCCGGGCCAACTCACCGAGCCGGTCGCGTCGGTCGGCCACGATCATCGGTCGGGCTCAGTAGCCGCTGCCGGGCGCGGCCGCTGTCGCGCCCCCGCGCGCCTGTTGCACGATCCGGACGCCGGCCGACGCGCCGATGCGCGTCGCCCCCGCCCTGACCATCGCGTCGAGGGCCGCGAAGTCCCTCACGCCGCCGGCCGCCTTGACGCCCATCCCGGCACCCACGACGCGGCGCAGCAGCGCCACGTCGGCAACCGTCGCGCCGCCGGGCCCGAAGCCGGTCGACGTCTTCACGAAGTCGGCGCCGGCGGCCTTCACGATGGTCGCCGCCGTGACTTTTTCGTCGTCAGTGAGGTACGCGGCCTCGATGATGACCTTGCTCACAACGCCGGCTTCGCGGCACGGCGCCGTCACCGCCTCGATGTCGCGCTCGACCAGGCGAAGATCGCCCGACTTCAGCGCGCCGATGTTGATGACGGTGTCGACTTCGACGGCGCCGTCGAAGATCGCGCGCCTCGTCTCGTAGTGCTTGACGTCAGGCGTCGTCGCGCCGAGCGGGAAGCCAACCACCGAGCACACGCCCGATCGGCTGGCCTTCAGCAGCCGCGACGCCAGGGCCACCCAGCAGGGGTTCACGCAGACGGTTGCAAAGCCGAACTCGGCGGCCTCGCGGCAGAGTGTCTCGATCTCCGCACGCGTCGCGTCCGGTTTGAGCAGCGTGTGATCGATGAGCGAAGCGATGTCACCGACGGGACTCCCGGTCGCGTGGAGACCCAGCCTCGTTGCCCCGGCGTCCAGGACGCCGCGCACGCGGTCGGGACAGCAGTCGTACAGAACGCCGTGGCACGAACACGGCGGTCGAGGCCGACCGGCCGGAACCGCGCCCGCAAGCTCTTCGGTGATGATCTCGATCAGGCGACGCAGCGAGACCGTGTCCACTATGCCGACTCCAGGCGCGCGATTTTCGCCAGGCGCGCGATGTAGCGCGGCTCGGTCATCGGCGTCTCGAGGAAACGCGCCACGATCGGCTTCGCTTCGTCCACTGTGAGCAATGCCGCGCCGAGCGCGAGCACGTTCGCGCCGTTGTGCTGGCGCGCGTACCGGGCCAGCGTCTCGTTGACGCACATCGCGGCGCGAATGCCGTCAATCTTGTTGGCCGCGATGGCCGACCCGAGCCCGGCTCCGTCGATGACAATGCCGGCGTCGGCTTCCGCGCGGACGACCGCTCGGGCCACCGCCGCTGCAGTGTCCGGATAGTCAGCGGGAGTCGCATCGGCAACGCCGAGATCGTCGACAGCGATCCCCCGGCCCCGCAGCCACGGCACCAGGGCGGCCTTCAACGCGACGCCGCTGTGATCTGCCGCAATCGCAACGCGCCGGATATCCCCCGCCGGCACGAGACTTCGGTCGCTCCGCACGCCATCGTCGGCAATCACCGTCACTCTCCGCGCGCGAAGCGTGTCGGCCGCCAGCGGCGTCACGACACCGCGCGGCGCCAGCCGGATGGTCGAGCCCGGCTCGATCGTCCGCGCGTCAGCCTCGGTGATGAGGTCGAAGAGCTTCGTCTCCATTCAATCGTTGTGGTACGCTCGGCGGCTGCAACACAGGACTGAATTCCTGTGCCACTGGTGTCGCCCGATGACAATGCCCCCTATCTTACTGTCTCGTGACCAGATCAATCAGCGCGTGGCGGCGCTCGGCGTCGAGATCACACGAGACTACGCGGACAGGGGCGGCGTTCACATGGTGGGCGTGCTCAAGGGATCGTTCGTCTTCATGGCCGACCTCATGCGCCGGCTCGATGTGCCGGTGACGATCGACTTCCTCGCGCTTTCGAGCTACGCGGCCGGGACCACGAGCACCGGCGAGGTGAAGCTGCTCAAGGATCTCGACGTCGCCCTCGCGGGCCGCCACGTGGTCGTCGTCGAGGACATCGTCGATACCGGCCTGACGCTCAGCTATCTGCACGAGATCCTGCGGGCGCGCGGGCCGGCGTCCCTGCGGACGGCGTGCCTGCTGAGCAAACCCTCGCGCCGCAAGGTTGACGTCGCCGTGGACTACATCGGCTTCACCATCGAAGACCGATTCGTGGTCGGCTACGGACTCGACTACGCCGAGCAGTATCGACACCTGCCCTACATCGGCGTGCTGAACGAGTGAACGTCAACGGACCGCGTCACGCACCTTCGCCGAGAACTGCCGCGCCTCTTCCAGCACGCGCGGCTCGTCGAGCGAGAGGACCCGGCGATCCCTCATCAGCACTCGCCCGTTCACGATCGTCGTCTTCACGTCGTCGCCGTGCGTGGCGTACACCAGCTGCGAGACGGGGTCGTAGAGCGGCGTCTGACGAGCGCGGCCGGTGCCGACGATGATGACGTCGGCGCGCTTGGACGGCTCGAGCGATCCAATCTGCGCCTCGAGACCCAGCGCTCGGGCCCCGCCCATGGTCGCCAGTTCCAGGGCCACCGGCGCCGGCACGGCGCGCGGATCCCTGGACTCGAGCTTGTGGAGGAAGGCGGCCTGGCGCATGGCCTCGAACATGTCGAGGTCGTTATTGCTGGCCGCGCCGTCCGTGCCGAGGCCGAGCGCCACGCCCGCAGCGAGATACTTCGGCACCGGCGCCACGCCGCTCGCCAGTTTCATGTTGCTCTCGGGGTTGTGCGAGACGCCGATGTGCCGCGCCTTCAGGATCGCGATGTCTGCGTCGCTCACCCAGACGCCGTGAGCCACGACGGTTCGCGGCGCCCAGAACCCGATCGACTCGAGGTAGCCCACCGGAGTCAGCGTCGACGCCTCGCGGATGATCTTCACCTCGTCTTCAGTTTCCGCCACGTGCACCAGGATGGGCACTCCGTACTTCACCGCGAGATCGCGGCATGCCAGCAACGTGTCCTTCTCGAGCGTGTAGGCCGAATGCGGCGCGACAGCCGGCGTGATTAGCGGATCGCCACGGAACGTCTTGATAAACGCTTCGGCCCGTGCCAGCGACTCGGCGGGCGACCGCGCATCCGCCACGGGAAACTTGATGATGGTCTCCCCCAGCACTCCCCGCAGTCCCGCGTCGCGCGCGGCCGCGGCGATTTCCTCCTCGAAGTAATACATGTCGGTGAACGTCGTCGTGCCCGACTGGATCATCTCGAGCGCGGCCAGGCGCGTGCCGATCCGGACCATTTCCGGCGAGACCGTTTTCGCTTCCGCTGGGAAGATGTATTTCTGCAGCCACTCCATGAGCGCCAGGTCGTCGGCCAGGCCCCGGTAGAGCACCATCGGCGCATGGCCGTGCGTGTTCACAAGTCCGGGAAGGACGATGTCGCCAGTGGTGTCGATGACGTCTCCAGTAAATCCCGCAGCGATCTCGGCCGGGCTGCCGACGGCTGCGATGCTGCTCCCCTCGATCGCCACGGCACCGGGCGTAAGGATGCGGTGGGTGGCGTCCATCGAGATCACGGTGCCGCCGGTCAGAATGAGGGAGACGCGGCGAGGTCCCTCGCCTGCCAGCGGGACGATCGCAAGCGCGATCAGCACCGTCAGGATCGCTCGTGACATGGCGCGATCTTACTCGTGTATAGTTCCTGCGTGCCGGTTCATCTCGTCTCGCATCCCGTCGCCGAGGACGCGCTGCTCATGCTGCGCGACGCGCAGACGCCGCCCATTGAATTCCGCCGGGCCGCCCGGCGCATCAGCACCATCGTGCTGACCGAAGCGCTGCGCGACCTGCCGACCGAACGGCGGGCGGTCCAGACGCCGCTCGAAGCGGCCGAAGGTGCGGCGATTGCCGGCGACGTTGTGATCGTTCCGGTGCTGCGCGCCGGGCTGGGCATGGTCGAGGCCGCGCTGGATCTGGTGCCCGCCGCGCGAGTCGGGCATCTCGGCCTCAAGCGCGACGAGAAGACGGCTGTTGCCGCTCGCTACTACGCGCACCTGCCAGAGCAAATCGGCGACAGCTTCGTGCTGCTGATCGACCCGATGCTCGCGACCGGCGGGAGCGCTGTCGCCAGCCTCGACCTGCTGGTCGCGGCCGGTGCCCGTCACCTTCGCCTCGCCTGCGTTGTCGCGGCACCCGAGGGGATCGCCGCCGTCGAGCGCAGGCATCCGGGCGTTCGCATCTACACGCCCGCCGTCGACCGCGCGCTCAATGCGCGCAAGTTCATCCTTCCGGGCCTCGGCGACTTCGGGGACCGGCTCTACGGGACGGTGTGACATGGCCGACCAGGCAAAAGCGCCCTCTGCCACGCGAACCGCCACCGGCTCCGCGCCGTGGCGTACCTCGCTCACCCACATCGAGCCGAACAAAGTCCTCGTTCGCGGCTATCCGCTCGACGAGATGATGGGACGGGTCGGGTTCGCCGACGCCGTCTATCTGCTGCTGGTCGGCGAGCTGCCCTCCCCGTCGGTGAGCCGCATGATCACCGCCATCCTCGTTTCGTCGGTCGACCACGGCGCGATGCCGCCATCAACAGTGGTGTCGCGCAACGTGGCGACGACGGGCGCGCCGCTGCGCGCGGCGGTCGCCGCCGGCGTGCTGAGCTTCGGCACCTATCATGGCGGCGACGTCGAAGGGTGCATGGACCTGCTGGATCGCGGTCTGGCCATGGTGCGCGACGGCCACAGCTACCAGCATGCCGCGCAGACGATCGTGAAGGAGAAGCTCGACGCGGGCGAGCGCGTTCCGGGCATCGGCCACCGGCTGCACACGCACGACCCGCGTGCGCTGAAGCTGCTGGCAATGGCCTATGAGCTGGACCTCGAAGGCGGGCACATCCAGTTGATGCGCGCCGTCGATCAGGCGCTCGCCGAGGCGCTGGGACCCGATCACGCCCGGGTGCACGTCAATGTGGATGGCGCGATCGCGGCCATCTGTGCCGACCTCGGCCTCGATCACGAATTCGGGAACGCGCTGTTCATCATCTCGCGCGTCCCCGGGCTGATTGCCCACGCGCACGAGGAGCGGCTTCGCGAGCGGCCCATGCGGGCCATCGATCCGAAGAACCACCAATACGACGGCCCACCGGAGCGCAGGCTACCGCAGACGCGCAAGTAGGCCGCCGCCGTCACCGGCGGAATCTCGACCATCGCGTACCGTATCACGCGCCAGCGGTGGCCCGGCAGTCCGTCGGGCCGCGAACCAAGGCATACTTCCGCAACCATGACCGAGATCCTCGTCCCCGGGCTCTCACGTCGCCGGTTCATCGCCTCGGGTCTTGCCGCCGCCGGATACTACACGGCTTCGGCCAGTCGCGACCTGTCCGCTGCGAGGCTTCCGCGAGCGGCCGGCGGCTTTCCGAAGGGCTTTCTCTGGGGCGCCGCCACGGCGGCGCATCAGGTCGAGGGCAACAACGTCAACAGTGACGAGTGGGTGCTCGAGCACCTGAAGCCGACGATCTTCAGCGAGCCGTCGGGCGACGCGTGCGATGCCTACCACCGCTACAAGGAGGACATCGACATCGTCGCGAACCTCGGGCTGAACGCGTTCCGCTTCTCGATCGAGTGGGCGCGAATCGAGCCGGAACCCGGAGTCTACTCGCGCGCCGAGCTCGATCACTATCGACGCGTGCTCGAGGCGTGCCACGAGCGCGGCCTGACACCGATGGTGACCTTCTGGCACTTCACGTCGCCCCGTTGGCTTGCCGGCCTCGGTGGCTGGGAGAACCCGGCGGCCGGCGATCACTTCGTCCGCTACTGCGAGCGTGCCGCGAAGCATCTCGGGGACCTGATTGGCGGCGCCGCCACGTTCAACGAGCCCAACATCCCGGCGCTGCTCCGCTGGGTCTTCGCGCGGATGCCGCAGAGCCCCTTCGCCCAATCGGCCGGCATGATGGCCGCCGCAGCCAAGGCGATCGGATCCGACCGGTTCGCGTATTTCATCACCGGCAACGCCGAGGCTCAGCGGGACGCGATGCTCCCGGCCCACCAACGCGCGCTCGAGGCGATCAAGGCTGGACCCGGCAAGTATCCGGTCGGCGTCACGATCGCCATGGCGGACGAGCAGGCCGTTGGCACGGACAGCAAGCGCGACGAGAAGCGGGAGTCGCTCTACGGCGCGTGGCTGGACGCGGCGGCGAAGAGCGACTTCGTTGGCGTCCAGACGTATACGCGAGCGCGCGTCGGCAAGGACGGCGACCTGCCTCCGAACCCCGGCGCAGAGCTCACGCAGATGGGGTACGAGTTCTATCCGGAGGCGCTCGAGCAGACGATTCGCTATGCGGCCAGCCGGGCGAAGGTTCCTGTCTACGTGACCGAGAACGGCGTCGCTACAGAGGACGACACGCGGCGTGTCGAGTACATCACGCGCGCGATCGCGGGCGTGCAGAAGTGCCTGGCGGACGGCATCGATGTCCGCGGGTATTTCCATTGGTCGCTGCTCGACAACTTCGAGTGGATGTTCGGTTACCGCCCGAAGTTCGGACTCGTGAGCGTGAACCGCGAGACGTTCGAACGGACGGTGAAGCCGAGCGCACGGCTGCTGGGCGACATCGCGAAAAGAAACGGCGCGCCCGCCTGAGCGGCGGTCCGGCAAGACGTCACTGAACGGTACGAAAAGGAGGCAGCAATGTTGCGCACGGGGACCCGGCTCATCACTCTTGCAGCGACGACCACCGCGGTGCTGGCCATCGCAAGCACCACAGCCGCGCAGACCAGGATCACGTGCGAAAGTGATGGCGGCTACAAGTATTGCGAAGTCCCGACCCACGCCAAGGCGATCCTGGTCAAGGAGATCTCCAGCGGCGTCTGCGTCGCCAGCGTGAACTGGTCCTACGACCGTCGAGGCATCTGGGTGGACAAAGGGTGCAAGGCCGAATTCGAGGTCAACGACAATTGGCCGGGCGGCAAGCCCGGCGGTGCAGACCGGCCCACACCCGACCCCGGCGTGACAGTGCCGTCATGGGCTGTCGGCACGTTCAAAGGCACCATCGCCGACTGGAACAATGAGGAATTCACGGTGACCATCGAGGCCAACGGCGTCGCGACGCTGGTTCGCGCGGACGGAACGTTCTATGGCAAGTGGATGGACGGCTTGATTCACGTGCCCGGGCCAGGCTCGATCAACTATGAGGTCAAGAAGAAGAAGGATGGGCTCGAGGTGTCGAGTCTCACCAATCGGACGCACCGCGTGATGCAGCTCTCGCGCGTGAAGTGAGCGGCCATGGGGCGAGGATCTCTGACTCTGGTCAAACGCTAGTCGGTCGTCTTATCCACCTTCGCAGCGCGCCTTACGGCGTCGATCAGCGCGTCGACGTCGAACGGTCGCCCAAGCACTTCGTACACCTGCTCGTCGCGACCCGTGAGTTCGCGCGCGGCTTTCGCGTTGGAGCATGTGATGACGAACGGGATGCGGTTGAGCGGCGAGGTCTGACGCAAGTGGTCCAGGAACCGCCACTCCCGATCGTACGGCGGAATCAGGTCATACACGATCACCTGCGGCTTGTGCTGGTCGACCAGGCTCTTGAGGTCGATGGTCCCTTGGCGCACCTCGGAGACATGCGCCGAGACGACTACGAAGTCATGCCGTTCAAACTCGAGGCGCAGCAGCTCGATCATGTCATCGCTGCTGTTGAAGATGCCGACGACAGGCAGGGCGCTGGTCATGGCGACCTATGCCCCCTATGCCTCGGGGCTATTCAAGACCACGGCGTACCGTCGAGCAGAGTGGCCCACAATTCGCCACAGGTTGCGCAGCGGTAGTAGCGCCTCCCGGTGGATTCCGGCATCCGTAGGTGCGAGACGTGAGCCCCCGCGTGACAGTTCGGGCAGGCCGGTTCGCAAAGGCGGAGAGGTAACCGTGGCGGAGCCTGCCGAGCGACGATGATGGGGTCGTCTGCCATCGCCATCACGGTACTGTGAGGCTCGATGTGTTCGCTGCGCCGCAGCCGTGGGCCCGTCCTATCGACGCCTGAAGGCGAATCCGCCGCCGCCAAGCAGGAGAATGAGGATGACGATAATCAGCAGCGTTTGGGTACTCATTCGTGGATCCTACGGTGGTCAACTACACCCCGGCTGTACTAAAACGAACAATCGTGTTCGCCCCCTGACCCGCTGGCCACTAAGGCGCGCCAACGACTGATGCGGTCAGGCAGGCCATATCCCTACCCTCGGGCTAATCAGCACAGGATGTCTCGTTTTGCACAGCCTCAGCGATAGGGCGGGCCGATAATGGCCCCATGCTGACCCTCCGCGCACTAGGGACCAGTGGAAGCCAAGGCATCGGCCAGGTAGTCCGATCGGAACCCTATCGGTACGAGGTGATCGGTCTGCCGACTGGGAGTGGCGCGATGCTCGCGAAGTTATCGGGCGTCTGGAAGATTCTCAGAATCGAGCGCGGTAAATACTATGCCTGGGACGGGAGCTTCTGCAGCGCTGAAGATGCGCTCGCATCGATTGATGGTCACAAAGCCCCGCGACGGCAAGCCGCCCACCCGGATCGGGACGTTACAGTCTGCAGACCAAAAGCGGACCACCGGGTGGTCCACCAAGAACTGAAGGCCCAGCCAGAGGATCGGCTGTGAACCAAACGTGCTTTTGATTCAGCGTGTTAACTGGTGCGCGCTGGTGGATTCGAACCACCGACCCCCGCCGTGTGAAGGCGATGCTCTACCGCTGAGCCAAGCGCGCACGCCTGGAGGGGAAAACCCGATTTTAGCCCAGTCCTTCGCAATGGGACAAGGACGGGATCGCCATTCTCCTAATTAATTAGTTGACAACTACGGTCCGGCTGGATACCGTACACCAGTGCAGCTGCAACCTAATTCATTCGGCCTTTAGCGTCGACGCCCGCCGATCCCCCCTTTCTGGAGCCCAATCGCCACATGCGTGTGCATCTCGTCAATCCGAGCCACATCTCCTTCGGTGTCGCCGTCATTACCCCCCGCTGGCTCTTCGTGCTCGCAGGGGCCACGCCGGCCACCTGGGGCGACCCGGTGCTCTGCGACGAGACGCTCGAGCCGTTCGACTTCTCCGTCGTCTCGCCAGGCGACGTCGTCGGCATCGGCATCCACACCGGCAATGCCCTCCGCGGCTACGAGGTGGGACGGGCCGCACGCGAGCGCGGCGCACACGTCGTCTTCGGTGGCATCCACGCGACGCTGTACCCCGACGAAGCGCACGAACTCGGCGGCGCCCACGCCGTCGTCAAGGGCGACGGCGATTCTATCTGGGCGCGGGTCGTCCAGGACTGCGTCAACGGCACGCCACAGCGCGTGTACGAGGCAGGACGCATCGACGCTTCGCAGTTCAAGCCAGCCCGCTGGGACCTTCTCCCCGAAGGACGCTACATGTGGGGATCGGTGCAGACCGTGCGTGGCTGCCCGAAGCACTGCTCCTTCTGCTCGGTGTGGCGCACCGACGGCCAGACACCGCGGCAGCGCACGGCCGACGCCGTCATCGGCGAGATCGTCGAACTGCGGCGCCGCGGCTTCCGTTTCATCGCACTCGCCGACGACAACTTCTATCCGGTGCCCCTGGCCGACCTCGCTCAGGCCCGGCGGCGGGAGAATCCAGAGCGCCTCGAGTCACTTGAAGCCCTCCGCGCGGAGCGGTTCGAGCTGATGGATCGTCTGGCGCAGCTCCCCGGGGACATGGTGTTCTTCACGCAGATCACCATGGAAGCCGCCGAGGACCCGGAGTTCCTGAAGGCGATGGAACGCGCGCACATCAAGGGCGCGCTGGTCGGCGTCGAGTCGGTGACCCCGGAGGGCCTCAAGGACGTCTACAAGGGCTTCAATTTCTCCGGAGAGGATCTGGTGGCGCGGCTCCGTGTGTTCTCGGAACACGGCGTCCACGTGCTCGGCTCCTTCATCTTCGGCCTGCCGAGCGACCGCCGCGAGACGTTCGACGCGACCGCTGCCCTGGCCCAGCGCGCCGGCGTCACCTTTGCGCAGTTCGTGATGCTGACGCCGTTTCCCGGCACCGTCGATTTCGAGAAGTGGGAACGGTCCATCGCGCCGGCTGGTGTCACGGTCGCCGGCGTGCCGCTGACTCGTCATTGGCTGATCCCGCAGGAGAACCGCCCGAAAGTCTACTCGCCGCATCCGACGATGACGCCGGACGAAATTCGCAAGTACACCCAGGGCGTGTGGGATCGCTTCTACTCGTTTCCCTCGATCTGGGCACGTTCGCGCGCCGTCAGGTCCTGGCGGGGGCGTCTCGCGTTCGTGCTGATCTCGAAACTCTACCGGCAGATGTATGCGAACACCGGCATTGCGACCGACTCGGCTCGCGCAGCCCGCTCGGCCAGGATGGCGCGCTTGATGGCGCGTCCCTGTCAGCGCCTGTTCTCCGCGGCGCCCATGCCGGAACTGCAGGTGCCCGACCCGGCGTGACGCGCCTCGCTCGGCGGCGAGGGATCTAGCCCGCCTTCTTCAGCTCGGCAACCAGGGCGCGCAGCATGGCCTGATAGGCCGTCTCGGCGTCCTGGAACGCCTTCATGTACGCCTCCTGGCTCATGTTCTGCTTCTTCCACTCGCCGTTGAAGTGCGTGGGCTGGGCGGTGCCGCGCGTGACGATGTCGAAGCCGTCCTTCTGCTTCTCCGCCCGCAGGCCATCGGCCTTGAGGTCCTCGACGAGAAGCTTCGAATCGGCGACCGACCCCGTCGAGAGGTCCATGTAGGCCTCGCGGTATTTCCGGTTCAGGATCTTCTCGTTGATCAACGTGGGCGCGGAGTACTTCGCCGAGACCACCAGCAGCTCGCTGCCTGGAATCAGAATGGCCGCCACGAAGGTATCGCCATCCAGGCGTGCAGCCACGACGTCCAGTTTCTTGCCTTGAAGCAGGCTCGCCAGCTCCTTCGCCAGAGGCGGCGTGGCGCCTTCGCCTTGTCCGCCCGACCGTGCGGAGAGCGGGACGATCGACGCAAATGCAGTAATCAGAACGAGCGCGGCAAGCCGCAGGCGAGTCATGCGGCAAGGGTTTACCATCCGGTGGCGCAACAAGTCAATTCCTGAGCTTGCACGCCCGGAGAGACTGACGCGGCCGGGCCGCTAGCCGATGAAGAGCGGGTCGTCTTCGTCGTGGCGAGCGGCGCGCGATGGCACAGTGGCGGAACGCATCTCGCGCAAGGCGGCAAAGGCGGCCTTCACGCCCTGGACCAGCGCCATGCCTTCGCGGGCCGGCGCGATGATCGCGCTCTGCAGGCTGTCGGCGGTCTCCTCGACACGGCTGGCGATGTCGCCGAACAGTTGATCGACGCGCTGCACCTGCGCGGTGGCCAGTTCGGCGGCCCGCGCCGCCTCCTGGGCCACGACGTTCAGGTTGCCGACGAGCGGCTTGATGTCGCGATCGATCTGCACGACGAGCTGCTCGACGCGGCGCGCAAGGCGCGCGCCGAACACGATCACGCCCACCTGCACGACGGCCATCACCGTCACGGCAAGCGCGATGATGCCGAGGAAGACGCCGCTCCAGTCGTTCACGCGGTCTCCTCGCCGTGCCGCGCCTTGTTGTACGCCTCGCGTCCGCGCTCGACGGCGCTTTGCAAGTGTTCCTTGTGACGCCGTACCGCGTCGCGGCCGTCCCGCGCCGCCGCCAGCGCGCGCTCGCGGCTCTCGCGTGCCTTGTCGCTCAGGAACTGGCGCGTCTCGTCGCCAGAGGCCGGCGCAAACAGCAACGCCACGGCCGCCCCGCTGATTGCGCCTGCCAGAAACGCCAGCAGGACCGTTCCGCCCCCCGATTCGTATCTCGACATGGTCGAATCTCCCGGTGCGCCCACGATCGGCGCCCCACCTCTACATGCTAGAAAATCGAGACTTTCACACGCAAGTACTTCTGGGGATCTTTCCGGACATCCGACAGCAGGCCGCCCAGCTCGGTGATGGCCTTGTTGAGGTTGTCGTACAGCTGACGGTCGTTGATTAAGTGCGCTGCCGTCCCGTCGCCCGTGCTGAGTTTCTTTGTCAGTTCGTCGAGACGCGCGGTCAGCGCATCGATCCGCGTGTAGAGCGCGTCGTCGGTGAGGAGCTTGCCGGCCGTGCCTTCCCCGCGATTCAGCCGGGCCGTGATCGAATCGAGATTCTTCGTCGTCGACGTGAATGAGGTGGCCAGCGCGTCGTCATTCAACAGCTTGCCGAGGCTGCCCTCACCGTTGTTGATGCGATTCGTCATCTGACGCAGGTTCTCGAGCGACGCGGCCAGCGAGTCGTAGGCGGCCTGGTCGTTCGCCAGCTTGCCGAGCGTCCCGCGCCCGTTGCGCAGATTGGTCGCGACCGCATTGGCCGCGTCAACAAACGCGTTCACCTCGTTGTACAGCTTTTCGTCCGTGACGAGCTTGCCGAGCGTTCCCTTCCCCGCCCGGATGTCTTTCAGCAGGTTCGTGGCCTCGATGAGCCCGAGGTTGGCCTGCTCACTGACGTCCGCGAGTTGGCCTGGCGTACGCGCCGTCTTGATGTAGCTGTTGGGCGCAAGCGGCGTGCCGCCTGTTGACGCCGTGATGTCGAGCGAGCCTTCGCCGAGCAGCGACACCGAGCCGATGATGGCGACCGACTGGTCGGTCACGCGGGGCTGCATGTCCTTGGAGAGCTCGAAGCGGACCTCGACCTGCGCGCCGTCGAAGGCGATGGTCTTCACCGAGCCCACTTCCACGCCGGCCACGCGCACGGGCGCGCCGGTCTTGAGGCCCGCGACGTTCGGGAACCGCGCCTTGAGCGCGTAGCGCTGCCAGAAGAACCCGCCCTCGCCGCTCAGCAGGAACACCACGGTGGCCGTGACGATGATGGCTGTGAGGGCCAGGAGTCCGATTCGAAGTTCTGCCCACGCGAGTGAGCGGGTGCGAGGCATATGGGTTCCTCGTTACGACAGAAAATGCAGCAGGTACGGGTCCGTCGACCGCTTCAGCTCGCCGGCTGGGCCTTCGAAGGAAATCCCGCCGTCGCGCAGCATGATGAACTCGGCCTCCTCCGACTTTCCCTCATCGGCCGCCAGGATCTTGAGGCCGCCGTTGCGCGTTGCGGTGTGGCCGGCGATGTAGAACGCGTCGCGCAGTTGATGCGTGACGACAATCGAGCTGACTCCCTCGAGATCGCGCAGCTTGACGATCTCTTCGTCCACGGTGGTCGCCGTAATGGGGTCCAGGCCCGTCGTCGGCTCGTCGTACAACAAGACGCGGGGCTTTGCGGCCATGGCGCGGGCAATGGCCACTCTTCGCCGCTGTCCGCCCGAGAGCTCCGACGGCATCTTGTCCACGTGCTCTGACAGGCCGATGAACCCGAGGATCTCCTCGACGCGAGCGTTGACCTTGTCGTCCGGCCAGCGCAGCTCTTCCCACAGCTTGTAGCCGACGTTCTCGCGGACCGTCAGCGAGTCGAAGAGGGCACCCTCCTGGAACACCATGCCGAGATCGGCGCGTACGCGCATCAGCTCGAGCTCGGTCATCTGGTCCACCCGCTCGCCGTTCACCCAGATGACGCCAGCATCAGGCCGCAACAGCCCGGTGATCAGTTTCAGGATGGTCGACTTGCCGGCTCCACTGGCGCCCAGGATGATCTTGGTGTGCCCCTTGATCAGCGTGAAGCTGACGTCCCGAAGAATCACCTTCTCGTCGAAGGCGAGCGACACCTTGTCGAAGACGACGACGGGCGCGCCGATGGCGTCCAGGATCTCCTGGCGGCTCATCTGGTGCTCGTCGAAGTCGCGCATGGCGTCGCTCATCTCAGTACAGCACCGTGATCAACACGCGCGTGATGAAAAAGTCCACCGCCAGTACCGCCACCGACGCCGCGACCACCGCGTTCGTCGTAGCTCGGCCGACCCCCTGGGTCCCGCCGCGCGTACGCAGGCCGACGTGGCAGCCGATGCTGACGATTGCGAAGCCGAGGAAGAACGGCTTGATGAGGCCCATCCACGGGTCCTGCGGATAGAGCCCCTCGAGCACCGAGGTCCAGTAGACGCTCGACGCCACGCGCAGCTGGAATACCGCAATCGCCCAGCCGCCTGTGACGCCGACCAGGTCCGAGACCACCGTCAGCGCGGGGCACATCAGCGTGCCGGCCAGCACGCGCGGCACCACGAGCTTCCGGATCGGGTCGGTACCAAGGGCGCGGAGCGCGTTCACCTGCTCCGCCACCATCATCGATCCCAGTTCGGCCGCAATGCCCGACCCGACGCGGCTCGTGAGCATCAGCGCCGTCAGCACCGGCCCCAGTTCCTTGATCATCGACGCGCTGACCAGCCGGCCCACGAACGGGCGCGCGCCGAACTGGTCGAGCGTCATGCCGCTCTGCAGCGCCAGCACCGCGCCGGTGAAGAAGCCGGTGAGGATGACCACCGTCAGCGATCCCCAGCCGATATGCTCGAACTGCTCGATGAGGTCCCGGTAGTAGAAGGGCCGCGTGAACATGCCCTTGAATGCCGCCATACAGAGCAGGACGTAGTCCTGGACCTCCAGTACGGCGGTCTTGAGCCACTCGTTGAAGAAGCCCACGCCTCAGCGCTCCACCGCGGCCAGGCCCAGATCGGCCACGCGCAGGTTGCGAAGCTCGTCGCGGATGCGGGCCGCGCGCTCGAAGTCCAGGTCGGCGGCCGCCTGCTTCATGTCGGCCTCGAGCTTCCCCAGGTAGGCCATGCGTTCGCCCTGCGACGTGAACCGCGGGCGCCGGTCGCCAGGGTCCGGCACGCTGCCGTAGTCGCGCTCCTCGATGCTCATCCTGACGTCGTCGATCGCCTTGATGATCGACGTCGGCGTGATGCCGTGCTCGGCGTTGTAGGCGCTCTGGATCGTGCGACGACGCTCCGTCTCACTGATGCACTGCCGCATCGAGTCGGTGATCGAGTCCGCGTACATCAGGACGCGACCGTTCACGTTGCGCGCCGCGCGGCCCGAAGTCTGAATCAGCGAGCCGCCCGATCGCAGGAACCCTTCCTTGTCGGCATCGAGGATCGCGACCAGCGACACCTCGGGCAAGTCGAGGCCCTCGCGCAGCAGGTTGATCCCCACAAGCACGTCGAAGACGCCGCGCCGGAGATCGCGCAGAATGTCGATGCGCTCCAGCGTGTCGATGTCCGAGTGCAGGTAGCGCACCTTCACGCCGAGCTCCTGGTAGTACTGCGTCAGGTCCTCGGCCATCTTCTTGGTCAGCGTCGTCACCAGCACGCGCTCGTGCCGCTCGGCGCGGACGCGGATCTCCTGCAGCAGGTCGTCCACCTGCCCGCGCACTGGACGCACGTCGATCGGCGGATCCATGAGGCCCGTCGGCCTGATGATTTGCTCGACGACGACACCCTGCGACTTCATCAGCTCGTACGGCCCCGGCGTCGCCGACACGTAGACAACCTGGCTCACGCGCGCTTCCCACTCCTCGAAGTTCAGCGGCCGGTTGTCGATCGCGGACGGCAGCCGGAAGCCATAGGCGACCAGCACCGACTTGCGCGAACGGTCGCCCTGGAACATGCCGCGCACCTGCGGAACGGTCTGGTGGCTCTCGTCGACGATGATCAGCGCGTCGTTCGGCAGGTAGTCCAGCAGCGTCGGTGGGGGCTCGCCCGGCGCGCGGCCGGTCAGGTGCCGCGAGTAGTTCTCGATGCCGTGGCAGTAGCCGATCTCCCGGATCATCTCCAGGTCGAACATCGTCCGCTGGTGCAGGCGCTGCGCCTCGAGAAGCTTGCCGTCCTTCTCGAGCTCGCTGCGCCGGACCTCCAGCTCGGCCTTGATCGACTCGACGGCCGCCTTGCTGCGGTCGCGGGTCGTGACGTAGATCGATTTCGGGAAGATAGACAGCCGATCGTGCCGCCGCAGGGTCTTGCCCGTCAGCGGATCGAACGCCACCAGCTCATCGATCTCGTCGCCGAACAGGTCGATGCGGACGGCGTGCTCCTCGTAGGAGGGAAAGACCTCGATCGTGTCGCCCCGGACGCGGAAGGTGCCGCGGCCGAACTCGGTGTCGTTGCGCTCGTACTGGATCTCGACGAGCCGCCGCAGGATGTCCTGCCGGCTGATCTTCTGGCCGCGCGCGAGCTGCAGCAGCATGCCGTAGTAGGCCTCGGGCGATCCCAGGCCGTAGATACACGACACGCTGGCGACGATGATGACGTCGCGGCGCTCGAAGAGCGACCGTGTCGCGGAGAGCCGCATGCGGTCGATCTCGTCGTTGATCGTCGCTTCCTTCTCGATATAGGTGTCGCTCGCCGGGACGTACGCCTCTGGCTGGTAGTAGTCGTAGTAGCTGACGAAGTACTCGACGGCGTTGTGCGGGAAGAAGCGCTTGAACTCCTGATAGAGCTGCGCGGCCAGCGTCTTGTTGTGCGCCATCACCAGCGTCGGCCGGTTCGTTCGCGAGATGACCTGCGCCATCGTGAACGTCTTGCCCGACCCGGTGACGCCGAGCAGCACCTGATGACGGTCGCCGCGCGCCAGCCCCTCGACGAGCTCGTCCTGTGCACGCGCCTGATCGCCGCGCAGTTCGAAGTCGGTGACGAGCTGGAATCGATCGTCGGCGGATGACATGGAGACGCCCGGCCACTTCGAAGTGGCCCGAATCCCCAATCGTACCACAGGCGATGTGCTGGATTGTGTCTTGCGCGGTCAGTCCTGCGACCCGGGCTTTCCCAGCGTCGTCAAGTCGGTATACGCGGCGTAGTAGCCCTTGCGCGTCCGAATCTGCAGGTTCTGCAAGTGCGATCCCGCCAGGCGGACATCCAGCTTGCGCCACGTCCCGTCCTTCTTCCCGTCCGTGGAGATGAACCCCAGGCTGTACTGCGCGCGCACCTGCGAGACGATGCGCTGGAAGACCTGATCGAGTGCCTTGTTCGTGGCGGGGAAATACGCCTCGCCGCCCGTGATGTCGGCAAGCTGCTGGAGCCGCATCTTCTGCTCGTTGCGAACCTGCATCGGCTGGTGCTCCATGAAGCCGATCGCGTAGACGATTACGTCCGACGACTTCAGCATCGCCTGAACGTCGGCGAACGTCTGCGCGCTGCGCGTGTCGCCGCCGTCGGTGTAGAGGACGAGCACCTTGCGGCCATCCATGTCGTGCGCGCCATCGAGGTAGATGCCGAGCGCGTCGTAGAGCGACGTCCAGCCGTTGGCCCGGCGTCCACGAATGCGCTCGACGAGGCGCGGCATGTCCACCGGTCCGTACTGCGCGACGCGCACTTCGGTGTCGAAGTCGACGAGCGTGATGTCCTGGGCCTCTGGGAAGTCCTTCAGGAACCGGATCGCGGCCGAGCAGGCCAGCCCCATGTCCTCGAACATGCTGCCGCTCGTGTCGAACAACAACCCGAGCCGGAGGTTCAGCCTGTTGGTCTCGGTCTCGGTCGAGTGGGAGGTATCGCCGCGGAGAAAGACCGTGACGTTCTGCTTCTGGCCGTTCTCGAAGACTTCGAAGTCCTCCGCGCGGAGATCGGAGATGAAGTTGCCCTGGCGGTCGAGCACCATCACGGGCACGTACACCAGATCGATCCCGCTCCGGAATCGTCCCTGCTGCGCGGCGACCACCGACGCCGCCAGCGCGCAACCCGCTATGCCGAAGAGGAAACGCCGCACCTGCGCTCCGATTCCGCGGATGATAGCAGGAATGTCTCTACGGATTACGTAAACTGGCCCTACCACTCGAGTACGTTGAAATACGGCTCGACCTCGACGCGCCACTCCCCTCCTGCCCGCTGGACGAGGAACGGGATCTCGCGCGGCCCGAACAGGCCGACCAGCAGCTTGTGGTCGCCGTCGCCGAGGCCTTCGACGACCCGCCCGGACGGCATCGGGTAGAACTCGCCGGGCCCAATCTCAACCACGGGCATCTCTCCGACCAGCGAAATCAACTGGTCGGACGGCTCCGGCTGTGACGGCGCGCCGGCGAACAGCACGCTCATATCGCCGTCCGGCACGATGTACTTTTTCGCCTCGTCGCGCTTGAGGAACACCAGCGACGCCATCAGCGATTTCACGGCGTATTCGGGTGTGCCGTTCTCGACGTCCTTCTGCATCAGGTCGGCAATCGCGTCCCACCACCGCATGTCGACCTTCCAGCCGTCGGCGGCGCGCACCACGGAGATCACGGTGAGACTGGCCGGAAAACTCGCCAGGTACCTCGTGGTGGTGCCGACGGGGTACTTGCCGTCTGCTGGCGTCGTCTCCTTGCCCTTCAGCCGGAAGGGCTGGAGCTGCCGCATCGTGAAGGTCTCGGACTCCATGTCGACCTCGCGCGCCTTGTCGGCGTCGGGCGGCGCCTTCATGAGGAAGCGCTCCGCGCGC
>UEXX01000397.1_pt1 | contig 22187 bp, 15 predicted proteins | sample 4301161 | NCBI WGS metagenome assembly UEXX01 (sample SAMEA4773179, study PRJEB27434) | metagenome | biome: 2259; feature: agricultural soil; material: soil | place: USA | collected 2014-09 | depth 0.25 m
GTGCGGCAGGGTCTCGCGCCCGTGGCCGTCGGCCTGGTCATCGGCCTCGCCGGCGCGGTCATCGTCGGGCGGCTGATGGAGACCCTGCTGTTTGAAACGTCGGGAGTCAGCCCGTGGATGCTGCTGGCGATCGCCGCGGGCATCGGCCTCGTGGCCGTCGTCGCCTGCTTCATTCCTGCACGTCGCGTCACGCGCATCGACGCCGTTCAGGCGATTCGATCGGAGTGAATTCGGGCTGCGGGCTTCAGGCTACGCGGACATCACCTGCTCGACGGCAGCGAGCAGGCTGTCCGCCGTGAACGGCTTCGCGAGGAACGCCGACTCGGGCGCAAGCACTCCGCGTTCGGCGATGACGGCGTCGGTATAGCCCGACGTGTACAACGTCCGCAGATCCGGCCGCGAGGTGACCAGCCGGCTCGCGGTGTCGCGCCCGCTGAGGCCGGGCAAGACGACGTCGGCGACGAGCAGATCGATGGGGCCGACGTGGCCCGCCGACACGACGAGCGCTTCCTCGCCGGATGCCGCCTCGAGCACGGTGTAGCCCGCGCGGGCCAGCATCTTGACCGTGAGCCCACGCACGTCCGCTTCGTCCTCGACGACAAGCACGACGCCACGCGCGATATGGGCCGATCTCGATGGCGACGACCCGCCGGCTTCGAGCCGCGCAACGCTCGCCGGCGCGGGCGGGAAGTAGATCTTGAAGACGGTCCCCTGCCCCGGCTCGCTGTAGACCCAGATCCAGCCGTCGCTCTGCTTGACGATCCCGTAGACCATCGAGAGGCCGAGTCCCGTGCCACGGCCCGCCGGCTTGGTCGTGAAGAACGGCTCGAAGATGCGCGCTTTCGTTTCGGCGTCCATTCCGTGGCCGGAATCCGAGACGGCCAGCAGGACGTACTGCGCCGGCACCATCGCGGCGGCGTACCGCGTGCTGTCGCGCGGAGCGACATCGGCGTTCATGGTCTCGATGGTCAGCCGCCCGCCGCGCGGCATGGCATCGCGGGCGTTCACCGCCAGGTTGACGATGACCTGCTCGATCTGTCCGGGGTCCACCATGACCGACAGCAGATCCGGCGCAAGGCGCGTCGTGAGCGTGACGTCCTCGCCGATGAGACGCCGCAGCATCGGCTCCACGCCCGTGACGACGGCGTTGAGGCCGACGACGGTCGGCTGCAGGACCTGCTTGCGGCTGAATGCCAGCAGCTGCTGAGTGAGCGAGGCCGCGCGCTCGCTGGCCCGCTTGATCTCGACGATCTGCCCGTGCACGGGGTGGTCTTCCGGCAGGCTGTCGAGCGCCAGCTCGCTGTAGCTGGCAATGACGGTGAGCAGGTTGTTGAAGTCGTGCGCGATGCCGCCGGCAAGCCTGCCCACCGCTTCCATTTTCTGTGCCTGCCGCAGCTGCTCTTCTGCCTGGCGGCGCTCCTGCATCTCGCCGATGAGCGAGAGGTTCGCGCGCTCGAGGTCCGCGTTGGTGGTGGCGAGGCTCTTCGCCTGCGTCTGCAGCGCGGCGTCGGCGTTCTTCCGCCGCCGGATGTTGACGAACAGCGTGCCGATGGTCACCGCCTGCGCCAGGATGAAGACGACCGCGCTCCACACCACCATGCGGTTGGCGCGGTAGAACGAGGCCGGGCGGTTGAGCAGGATCACCTCGTTCGGCAGCCGCGACGGATCGATCTCCCAGCGCAACAGCTGCTGCCAGTCCACCAGGAACTGGCTGGCATTGTCGGCCTGCAGTGGCAACTCCGACGGTCGGGTTCCGGCGAGCACCTGGACGGCCATCGCGGCGGCCAGCCGGCCGTGCCGTGCGCCGCTGTTGCTGCTGCCGGCGAGCAGGCCCTGCCCCAGATCGCTCGTCGACGGGCTGTACACGGGCGCGGGCGAGGCCTGGGCGATCTGCGCGATCCCTTCGTCACGCGGGAAGTACGTTCCCGTCCCGTCCTGCGTGAACGAGGTCGCGATGACCGCGGCCGACTCTGGCACGCGGCGCACTTCGTTCAGGATGTCGGGCAACGAGAGCGTGCGGCCGTCGAGGAACCTGAACGTCAACTCGCGACGCCGCGCCGCGAGTTGCCGGTACTCCTCGGCAGCCGCCGCGGAGGTGGTGCTGGCGTCGGTGACGATCAGGAATTCCCGTGTCGCCGGCCGCAGCGTCGTCGCCAGCGAGATGATCCCGTCCGCGGCGAAGAACTCACGGACGCCTGTGTAGATTTCGCGCGGCGCCCGGCCGGCCAGGCTTTCGTCGTTGACGCCGCAGAACACGACGGGAACGCCTCGGAACAGCGCCTCGTGGTGCTTCAGCAGGAACTCGAGCGCGGGGTCGTCCGACGAGACGATCAGATCGAGGTGCCGGTTGCTGTACTTCAGCTCGAGCAGATGCCTGAACTCCGCGTCCCAGGTCTCGCCGCCGAAGCGGCGCGCGTCGAGGTACTCGACCCACAGCTCGACCTGGTAGGGCAGATCATTCAGCCGCTCGTGGAGCGCCTTGAGAATGTCGTCGGACCAGGGGTAGCCCGACTGGTACGAATCGATGAAGAGGACGTGGCGTGTCGCGGGCTGGGCGGCGGCACCGGAGGGCACGAGCGCGACGAGGCAGCCCGCCGCCACCGCACGAATCAGGCGCGCGGGGTGGATCGACGCGCGTCGCCAGGCCCGGGACAGCATGGTCAGCGTGGCATGATACCCTGCCAACGACGACATGGCGACGTCCCACTCGCTGCTGCTCACGACCGATGACGCGCCGGGCACGCTGTCCCGGATCACACGAGTCATCGCCGACCACCGCGCGAACATCCGATCGATAGAGAGCCTCGGACAGCGCGATGACGGCTTCACGGTCGTTCTGGAACTGGATCAGGTGACGGACTTCGCCGCCCTGCGCGGCGCGCTGTCGGCGCTCGACGTGATCCGGCGCATCGAAGAGCCGCCGTCGCTGATGTCCGTCTATGGCAAGCGCGTGATCATCGTCGGCGGAGGCGCGCAAGTGGGACAGGTGGCGGTCGGCGCCATCAGCGAGGCGGACCGCCACAACATTCGCGGCGAGCGCATCTCCGTCGATACGATTCCGCTCGTCGGCGAGGAGCCGCTGGCCGACGCCGTCCGTGCCGTCGCTCGGCTCCCGCGTGCGCGGGTGCTCGTGCTCGCCGGCGCGCTGATGGGCGGCACGATCACGGACGCCGTCGCCGAACTGAAACGCCACGGCGTCATCGTGATCAGCTTGAACATGGCCGGCAGCGTGCCCGACGCCGCCGACCTCGTGGTGACCGATCCGCTGCAGGCCGGCGTGATGGCGGTCATGGCCATCGCCGACACGGCGAAGTTCGACATCTCACGCCAGCGCCAGCGCCGGTACTAGCTGATTGCCCGAGCTAAAGCTCGGGCCTACGTACTCGGGCCCTCCCAATCGTCAATCGTCAATCGTCGATCGCTACGGGCCTGTCACGATCGTCGTCGCGCGGTCCAGCAGATCGGCCGCACGGCCGATGGCCTCGCCCGCGCGGACGGCCTCGCCGTCGGCCTCCTTCCACATGTGTTGCTCGATCGCTTCGCGGACGCCAGGCACGGTCTTCACGCCGTAGCCGGTGTAGAAGCCCGGCGCGTAAATCTGGTGCCGGAACCACGAGCGCCGAGGCAGCCCGGCGTCGGTGGAGAAGGCCTGGTCGATGCCGCGAAGCGCGGCGTCGAGCCGCGAGGCCGACTCGGCTGACGTCAGGCGCGACGCGTTCTTCGGATCCGCGATTGCGGCATCGAACCGCGCGGCCGACGCCGTCAGCCGCGCAGATGCATTCTGCAGAGGTGCCAGATTGAGATGCGGCGCCGGCGCCTCCGCCGGCGGCGGCACGCTGGTCTTCGTCGGATCGGCGGCCAACTGGTACGACCGATCTTTGAGGCGCAGAGTCTCCTCTTCCACTTTCTCGCGCTCGCTGTCGGCGAGCTTGCCCAGCTCCGTCACGTAGCCGTCGATCGTCTGAGCGAGCGAGCCGGCGACGACGGGCAGCCATTGTGCCTCGGCGAGCCGCAGGGTCAGCCGGCCGTCGAACTGCGCGAGCACGGGGCCGTAGACGAAACCGGGATCGCCGAAGCGTTCGTAGTGGGCAATCGAGTCGTAGATCGAGTGGTACTCACCGCCCGAGTCCTCGCCGCCGATGCCCACATTGAGCGTCGGAATCCCCAGGTGCTGGAGGAAGGGCGTGAAATCCGATCCTGACCCGAGCGCGTCAATCGCGAGGTCGGCACGATTGCGGATTTCCTTCCGCTTGTCGGCGGACTCCGCCTTCAGAATCTCGACCGCGCGAGCGCGCGCCGCAAGGCTCACCCCGGTCTCCGGATCGTTCACGCTGCGGGCGGCCTCGTTCACCAGCCGCTCGAGACCGTGGGATCCGCCTGCGCTGAGGAAGCCGCGGCCGTATCCATCCGTGTTGATGTAGGCCACGGCCTTCCGGCTCAGCTCCTCGGCGTGCGTCTCGACCCACTCGGTAGAACCGAGCAGGCCTTCTTCTTCGCCGTCCCACGCCGCGTAGACCATCGTTCTGCGTGGCCGCCAGCCCGACTTCGCAAGCGTGCCGACCGCCTGCGCCTCGGCCAGCAGCACGATGAGACCGCTCACCGGATCGGCCGCGCCGTTGACCCACGCGTCGTGATGGTTGCCGCGGATGACCCACTGGTCGGGCCGCTCGCGGCCGGTGAGCCTGGCAATCACGTTGTAGAGCGGCTTCTGCGCGAAGTCGAACTCGAGCTTCAAGTGCACCGTTGCCGGGCCGGGGCCGAGGCGATAGGTCAGCGGCAACGCGCCGCGCCACGCCTCCGGCGCCGTCTGTCCGCCCAGCGCCTCGAGGAGCGGGCGCGCGTCGGCGTACGAGATCGGCAGGACCGGGATCTTCGTCAGCGTCGGTGCCTCGGTAACCGCGAGTCGCTTCGCGTCGGGCGTCGCGCCCACGCCGGGCGTCAGCGGATCACCCGGGTAGAGCGGCATGTCCATCACCGAACCGCGCTGGGCGCCCCACTCGCCGCGGAACGAGCCCTTCGGATAGACCTCCCCCTGGAAGTACCCGTCGTCTCGCGGGTCCGAGTAGATGAGGCAGCCGATCGCTCCGTGTTCAGCGGCGACCTTCGGCTTGATCCCGCGCCAGGATCCGCCGTACCGCGCGATGACGATCGCGCCCTTCACGCCGATGCCGTGCCGTGCCAGTTCGTCGTAGTCGGCGGGCACGCCGTAGTTGACGTAGACGAGCGGGCCGGTTACGTCGCCATTCACCGAATACGCGTTGTAGATCGGCAGCTGCTCGGCGGCCTGATTCGACGTCGGGTCCTCGGCAATCGCCGGTTCAGCCAGTCGTGCTGCGTAGCGCGTTGGCGCCGTGAGCTCGAGGATGCGCGTGCGCGGCGTTGGGAACAGCACGTCGAACCGCTCGATGCGCGTGTCGAATCCCCACGACGTGAACAGCTCCGCGATGTAGTCGGCATTGGCCTTGTCGTACGGCGATCCGACGTGATGCGGCCGCGCGGCAAAGCGCTCGAGCCAGGGCTTCAGGTTGCCCGGTTGAATCGCTTTGTCGAACCGGCCCTCGAGCTCGAGTTGTGCGGAGGCGCCGGTTGCATCGAAGCCCGTCAGCGCCGGCGTGGTCTGCGCATGGCCGACCGCCATCGACAAAGCCGAGGCCAGCGCGAGTCCCAGAATCCTCTTTCCCGCTGTCTGCATCCGTCGTCTCCCTCAGGCGCGCCCGGGCGCGCAGCAGCGAACGAGTATAGATGAGTCGCTGGCTGAGCTTGTCGTGGACGGCCCCCTTGTGGTGATTTTGTAGTGGCGAACACGAACGGCACTGGACTCAACCCACGTGGTCACTCTTCTTCATCCGGCGCCGTCTGGGCTCTCCCGGCTCCGCCGAACGGTCATTTCGCGCGGGATCAAACTCGCGACACCGGCGGCGATTGTCCTGCTGGTGTGGTTCACCGGCAGCGTCATCGGGCTGGGCAGCCTGAGCTTTGCGGAACCCGATGAACCGCGCTTTGCCGAAGCCACGCGGCAGATGTTCCTGCGGGGGGACTTCCTCACGCCGTACTTCAACGGGATCCCGAGGTTCGAGAAGCCGATCCTCTTCTACTGGATGCAGGCAATCACCTTCGCCGTCATCGGCCCGGGCGAGACCGCTGCCCGGTTGCCGTCCGCGCTCGCCGGCCTCGGTTGCCTGCTGCTGACATTCGCCATTGGACGAAACCTGCTCGGTGAGACTGCCGGTCTCGCGGGTGCAGTCATCCTCGCGACGACGTTCCGGTTCGTGGTGTGGACGCGACAGGGCCTGACCGACATTCCCGTGATGTTCTTCATCATGGCCGCGCTCTACGCCTGGCTGCGGGCGCTCGACGATCCCGCGCGCGAGCGCGCCTTCGCGCTCGCCGGATGGTCGGCAGTCGGGCTGGCCGCACTGACGAAAGGCCCTGTGGCCGTCTTGCCGGTGCTGATCTTTGCGGCGTATCTGATCGCCACTCGACAGTGGCAGGGCTTCCGCGGCTTGCATGTCCCAACAGGCGTGCTCGTGTCAGCCGCTATCGCGGTGCCCTGGTATGCGTGGATGATGCGGCTCCACGGGCACGCGTTCGTGGACTTCGCGCTCGGCTACGAGATCCTGGCGCGCTACGGGTACGCGGGCGCGACATTCCCGTCGGCCAACCGGAGTTTCCTCTGGTACGCCGCGATTTATCCAGGCGATGCGGCGCCCTGGACGCTGTTCGTCGCAGCCGGCGCGGCTCTGGCCGTCTGGCGATTCCGCCGGTGCGATCCTGCCGAGCGGCGGGCCCTTGTCTTTCTCGCGACGTGGTTCGCCACCGTCATCGCGGTGTTCGCGAGCGCGCAGTTCAAGGTGACGCACTACATCCTGCCCGCCTACCCTGCCGCGTCGCTGTTCGCGGGCTATCTCGTCGATCGCGCGACGAGTCGAAGCGACCCTGCGCCGTCCCTGCTCTGGCGATTGCCGTTCGGGCTCACGATAGCGGCGCTCGCCGCCATCACTGCCATCCTCGCGCTCTTCATGCACCGCGTGTTCGGGACGCCGTGGCTGAGCGCCGGCATGGCAGGCCCCTTCGTGCTGGCCTTCGCCACCATCGCGGCGATTGTGTTTGCGGCGCGCGGCTGGCGGCTCGAAGGGTTCGCGGCGGTCGCCGGCGGCGTGGCGATTGCGATGGCCTGTCTTGCCGCGATCACCGCGCCTCGCGATCTCCAACGCTACCAGCCCATGCGCGCGCTTGGCGAGCGCGTCGCGCCACTGGCGCCTCCGGGCGATCGCATCGGCCTTTATGGCAGGTTCGGAGGCTCCAGCCTCATCTATTACGGCCGCCACAACATCGTCTGGATAGACGCCCCTGAGCAGGCCACCGCGTTCATGAGCGCCGCGGAGCGACGGTTCCTCGTCATTCCCGAGGCCGATTTCTCGGCCGTCGATGCCGTCTACGATCCGCCCCTCTACGTCATCGAGCGCGGTACTTTCTTCAACGTTCGGCTCAAGCGGCTGTTCGACGAGCGGATCGAGACCGAGGATCGTCCGATGCTTCTCGTATCCAATACGCCTCTTCCGTCGCCGGTCGAATCACCCTGATCGGCGTCACGGGGTTGAGCCGCGGTACGGATTGGCAGACAATGTCGCCGTCCCAATGCACTGGTTTTCGAAGATCCCGGCCACGGCCGTGGCCGTGCGGCTCGTCCACGCTCTGCTGGCTTGATGGCGGACGTTGCGGCCGGCGGCGCGAGTTCGGGCGCGCCCGACACGGCTGAGTACTTCTTCTGCGCTCTGTTCGCGCTCGTGGCTGCGGTGTCGTGGGCGGCCTTGACACTGGCGGAGCTGCGTGTGTTCTCGGGGCCGAGGCTCCTGCTGCTCTCGCTTGCGCTGATCGTGGCGGGAGGTATCTGGGCACGCCGGGCACACCTCCCGCGTCCGGCGCTCGGCCTTCCGGCGCTCCTGTGGGTGCTGGCCCTGATGGCCACGGGGGCCGCGCTGATTCGGCCCGTCGAATCTCTCGTCGACAGCGCCGACGGGAACATCTACCGCCACATCGCCTCGCTCATCACGCACCGCGGCGGCCTCGCCGTGGACGACCGGCTGCTGAAGTCGACGCCGCCGCAAGAGTGGCGCGAGCTCGTGATGCTGGAGAAACACTGGCCGCATCGGCTGAACCGCTTCGACGGCGGCATCCAGGTCGCTGCCGGCAACCCACGTCTCGAGCCGAACTTCCTGCATCTGCTGCCGGCCTGGATCGCCGCCGTGATGGCGTTCGGCGGGCCCGCGGCTGCGCCGTGGGCGGCGCCGCTGCTCGCGCTGCTCTCGCCGGTGGCGATCTTCCTCGCGGTGCGGCGACTGTTCACGGCCGAAGCGGCGGTGGCCGCCTCGGCGCTGCTCGTCACCAATACGGCGCAGGTCTGGGCCGTCCGGCTTCCGCTTTCCGAAGTGCCGGTGCAGCTCTACGTGCTGAGCGGGATCTTTTTTCTCGCATGGTGGCTGTCGGACCGGAGCGCGCTGCCGGCGGTGCTGTCGGGCGTCGCGTTCGGACTGGCCGCGTTGTGCCGCGTCGACACTCTGGTATTGATCATCCCGTTCGTCGCGGGCGTCCTGGCCATCGACTGGTCGCGCGGCAGTGGTGCGCACTGGCGCGCCGCGACGATCGCGCTGGGACTCCTGCTGCTCCAGGCCGTGCTCCACTCGCTCACCGTGTCGCAGCCCTACCCGCTGCGACTGGCCCGCCACACCGCGAGAGACCAGAGCCTGGCCGCGCTCGGCGCCCTCGCCGCCGCCATCAACATCGTGCTCGGCCTGCTCGTGCTGTTCCGGCTGAGCGGCCGGCGGCTGCCGTCGTGGGCCGTCGCCCGCGCCGAGCAGATCGCCGCGGTGTCCATCGTCGCGTGGCTGGCGTGGCGAATGGGCAACGGCTTCATGACGCACCATCTGGTGCTGGCCCTCACGCCGCTCGGCGCCATCCTCGCGTGTATCGGCGTCATCTGGCTCGCAGGGAAACGTGACCTCGGGATCGTGCTGGTGACGACGCTGCTGCTGGTGTCGTCGGTGGCGTACGTCGAGTCGGCGCGCGACAAGCCGGAATTGCCGGGTGTCCTTCGGCGTGACATCCCGGTGCTGCTCCCGCTGTCGCTGATTACGGTGGCGGCGCTGCTGTTCCCCGCCGGCGCGCGGCCGGCGATGCGGCTCGTCGGGGTGGGCACGGGGGTCTGGCTCGTCCTGACCGGTGCCGCACACGTGCCCGTCGTGTGGCTGGAATCATCTGGAGTGAAGACGCGGGGAGCGCTTGCCGATCTCGCCGCAGAGTTCCCACCCGATGCGCTCGTCATCGTGGAGCCGGGGCTGCCTACGCACCTGGATCTCGCGCTCGATTTCACGTTCAATCGCACCGCGCTCGCGCAACGCCTGGTGCCTGCCGCCGGTCCGGCTGTCCGCGCCGCAATCACGCGGAGTCTGAATGCCGGGGCGCCCGTGTTCATCGTCGCGCGCAACGGATCCGACACGCCGTCGGAGGACGCGACGGTGCTGGCGGGCCTGGCGCTCGAGCCCAAGCGGACGTTGACGCTGCCCGTCGACGGGCTCTTTCCGGCGCTCGGCGCCTGGCCGGACACCATCGCACACGTTGTCTACCCGCTTTCTGTGTATCAGGCGCGCAACATCGCGGCGCTTCCATGGCATGTCGACATCGGAGCCCAGGACTACGGAACGCTGGGCGCGGGCTGGCGCGACCGCGAAACGCTGCTCGGCGTGTCGGGCCGCTGGACCACTGGTGCTCCCGCGGAAATCGCGATTCCAGCGCTTCACTGTGCCGAACCATCGTCTCTGACGCTGCAGGTCCGGCTCGCGTCGCTTCGCCCTGAGGGGCTACCTCAACCGCAAGTGCGCCTGACCATCAACGGCGAAGTGGTCGGATCTTTCACGCCCGAAGATTCGGGATTTCGCGTGTATGCTCTTGCGTTGTCGCCTGCCCTCACGGGGCAGGTGTGCCGTACGCCAGCCACCATGAATCTGTCAGCTCCCCAGTTCGTGCCACAGCGCGACGCGGGCCTCGTCGACGACCGCCCGCTGGGCGTGGCGGTCGATTGGGTCGAAGTAGGCGCGCCGTTGGGCGAGGTCGCGCGGTGACGGAGCCGGGCATTTCGGTCATCGTGCCCGTCCGCGACGGCGGTCAGGCGTTCGCCCGATGCCTCGCCGGCCTCACGGCACTCGATCCGGCTCCGCTCGAGGTCCTCGTCGTCGACGATGGCTCCCGTGACGGGTCCGTAGACGCGGCGATGGATGCAGGCGCGCGCGTCGTGACGGTGGCCACAACCCATGGTCCTGCGGCCGCGAGGAACCTGGGCGCGCGCCACGCCCGCGGAGACGTGTTGTTCTTCGTCGACGCCGACGTCGCCGTCAGGCCCGACGCCATCGCTCACGTCGCACGCGCGCTCGAAGACGTGACTGTCGCCGCCGTGATCGGTTCCTACGATGCGACACCAGGGGCCACGAACTTTCTCTCGCAGTACAAGAACCTTGCGCATCGGTACTGGCACCAGATCGCGCGGACGGACGGCTTCACGTTCTGGGGCGCGTGCGGCGCCATCAGGGCGTCGGCCTTCCACGCTGTGTCGGGCTTCGACGAACGCTACACGGCGCCCAGCATCGAAGACATCGAGCTGGGCTACCGGCTTCGGCGGGCCGGCCTGCGCGTTCGCGTCGACCCGACGCTCGAGGTCACGCACCTCAAGCGCTGGACGGCGGCCTCGCTGATCCGAACCGATTTCGCCGCACGCGCGTTGCCGTGGAGCGAGCTGATCTTCCGCGAGGGCCGCATTGACGATGACCTGAATCTGCAGACGCGGGCTCGCCTGGGCGTCGCTGGAACATGGCTGCTCGTGCTGTGCGCCGTGCTCGCGTTCTGGATCCCGCAAGCCGCATGGGCAGCGGTCGCACTGGTGGCGGGGCTGCTCGTGCTCGATCTGCCGCTGTGGCGGTATTTCGCGCGGCTACGCGGCGTCGCTTTCGCTGCGGCGGCAGTCCCCTGGCAGTGGCTGCAGTATGCGTGCAGTGGCGTGGCGTTCGGCCTCGCCGGGGCGCGTCATCTGCTGAAGAGCCAGCGCACACGACGGTTGGAGCGACCCGCGTGAGCGGCGCCCTGCCGGTCGCGGTCATCGGCGCGGGGCCCGCAGGTCTCACCGCGGCGCTGACGCTCGCGCGCGCGGGCCGGCGGACGATCGTGTTCGAAGCCGGCGAGCGCGTCGGCGGCATTGCGCGCACCGAAACCTACAAGGGCTATCGCTTCGATATCGGGGGCCACCGCTTCTTCACCAAAGTGCCCGAGGTCCAGGCGCTCTGGGAGGAGTGGCTCGACTCCGAGTTCCAACTCGTCTCACGCCTCTCGCGCATCTTCTACGACGGCCGCTTCTACGACTACCCGCTCCGCCTGCCCAACGTTGTCTCCAACCTCGGCGCCCTGGAGAGCGCGCGTATTGCGCTCAGCTACGTAAAGGCGCGGCTCGTGCCGATCCGGCCGGAAGAGAGCTTCCAGGACTGGGTGACGAACCGCTTCGGCGATCGGCTCTACGGGGCCTTCTTCAAGACGTATACCGAGAAGGTCTGGGGAATCCCCTGCACCGAGATTCGCGCCGACTGGGCTGCGCAGCGCATCCGCGGCCTCTCGCTCGCGCGCGCCGTGCGCCACGCGATCTTTGGCGGAAGCGGCACGACGTCGCTCGTCGAGGCCTTTCACTATCCGCGGCTCGGGCCGGGGCAGATGTGGGAGCGGTGCACGGAACTGCTCCGCGAGGCCGGCGGGCAAGTGGAACTGAACGCCCGTGTCGAGGCCATCCATCACGAGAACGGCCTGGCTACTTCCGTCGTCGTCAGCCGCGGCGGGCAGGCCGAGCGTGTGGCGGTGAGCGACGTGATCGCGAGCATGCCGATGCCGTCGCTGGTGCGCGCACTGACGCCACCGCTGCCGCCGGCGGCGCGCGCGGCCGCCGAGGGGCTCCGGTTCCGCGATTTCCTGATCGTCGTCCTGATCCTGAACCGGCAGCACGTGTTTCCCGACAACTGGATTTACGTGCACGCACCGAGCGTGCGCGTGGGTCGGATACAGAACTTCAAGAACTGGAGCACGGCGCTGGTGCCCGATCCGACGCGGACCAGTCTTGGCATGGAGTACTTCTGCAACACGGACGATCCGATCTGGGCGCAGCCGGACAGCGAGCTGATCGCGCTGGCGGGCCGGGAGCTGGAGCACGTGGGACTCGGGCCGGCGAGCGCCGTGGAAGATGGCTGCGTGATTCGCCAGCCCAAGGCCTATCCGGTGTACGACGCCGAGTACCGGGCGCACGTCGAAACGCTGCAGGCGGCGCTGTCGCAGCTCAGCAATGTGCAGACCATCGGGCGCAACGGCATGCACCGCTACAACAACCAGGATCACTCGATGCTGACCGGCCTGCTGGCGGCCCGCAACCTGCTCGGCGAGCAACATGACCTCTGGACTGTGAACACGGAGCGGTCATACTACGAGGAACAGGAAGTAGGCCGGCGCCGTGTAGGCTGAGGGACGGTGGATGCCATGAGCGTGGAATCAGGGCCAGCCCTCTCGGTGATCGTGCTCGTCCCGGACCGGTTCAATACCGTTCTGCGTATCGTGACGGAGCTGGCGCGCCAGCAGATCCGCGACCAGATCGAACTGGTGTTCGTGGCGGTGCCGGGCGTCGCCGTTCCGCAGTCGGTGGTGAGCGGATTCTGGGGCTGGCAGCAAATCGACAAGGCCGACTGGCGGTCCAGCGCGGAAGCGCGTGCCATCGGCGTGGCGCGTGCGCGAGCGCCGATTGTGGCCTTCGTCGAAGACCACTGCTTCCCGACGCCGGGCTGGGCCGAAGCGCTGCTCCGCGCGCACGAGCGGGCGTGGGCAGGCGTCGGGCCCGTCGTCCTCAACGCCAACCCGAAGCGCACGCTCAGCTGGGCGAATCTCCTCATCGAATACGGGCCCTGGCTGCATCCGCGTGAACGCGGTACCGTCTCGCACATCCCGGGCCACAACAGCTCGTACAAGCGCGCGCTGCTGATGGAGTACGGCGATCAGCTGACGCCGATGCTCGAGGCCGAGAGCGTGCTGCACTGGGATCTGAACCGCCGCGGTCACGCGGTGGCGCTCGAGCCCGACGCGAAGAGCCGCCATCAGAACTTCGAGCGGTTCGGCGCTTCGCTCAACCTGCGCTTCCAGGCCGGGCGTCACTTCGCCGCGCACCGGTCGCAGCACTGGGCGTGGTCCCGGCGCGCCGTCTACGCGCTGGGCTCACCGCTTCTGCCGGTGCTCAGGACCTGGCGCGTGCGCGAGCACGCGGCGCGGCTGGAGGACACGCGGCGGCGGCCGTGGCTGCTGACACTGGTTTTCGCCCTGCTCGTCGTCGACGCGATCGGTGAGGCGACCGGGTACGCATTCGGACGCGGCTCGACTCAACTGACCTTAATCGATCTCGAATTCCACCGCGATCGGTTCCGCGCCGCGTCCGACAAGGCGCCGGCCTGATGCACGCGGGACAGCATCGCGCGCGACACCTCGCGCGTGGCACGCTGTCGGTGATGGCGGCCGAGGCGCTCGCGCTGCCCGTCGCCCTGCTCCTTGCGGCATTCGTCACGCGGCGTCTGGGCCCTTCCGGCTACGGCCTGTTCGCACTCGCCTCCTCGCTTGTTGCCTGGATCGAATGGACGTCATCGGCGGTGCTCTCGCGGGCGGTCATTCGAGAGGCGAGCGCACGCCCTGACGACCCGCATCTCGGCACGACCGCGGTCCAGCTCAACGTGGTCATCGGCGTGGTCGCCGCCGTGGTGCTCTGGGCGGCCGCTCCCCTGTTGTCGTCGCTGACGGGCGAGCCGGCGCTGACTCGCCCGCTGCGCCTGCTGTGCTGGGATATCCCGCTCTTCACGACGGCGATGGCGCACCGATCGTTGCTGGTCGGTTCGGGCGCCTATCACGCGCGCGCCGTGCTGCCCGCGGTCCGGTGGATCGGCCGGCTGGCGGTCGTTGTCACGCTCGTTTCCCTCGGCTGGTCCGTCGAGGGCGTCGTCGTCGGCACGCTGGCGGCCTCGGCGGCCGAAGTGGCTGTCGCCCGGCTTTTCATGCACCCGCCGGTTCTCGGCGCGTCGCGAGAGATCTGGCGCGCGCTGATCGCCGACGCGCTGCCGTTCCTCGCGCTGAGCATCACGCTGCGTCTCTTCGACCGGATCGATCTGCTGCTGTTCAAGGTGCTCGGCGGGACGACGGCGCAGGCCGGCCTGTACGGCGCCGCGCAGAGCCTCGGCTGGGCGTTGTCGATCGTGTCCGTGGCATTTCCTCCGCTGCTGCTCGCGACGCTGACGCGCCTGTATGCCGCCGGCGAGACGAACGGGGCGGCACGTCTGGCGGGCCAGTCGCTGCGCATGGTGGGCTGGCTGCTGCCCATCGCGGGACTGGCCGCGGGCGCCGGCACGCCCCTGGCGTCGTGGCTGTTCGGGTCGGCGTTTGCGGCGACCGGATCGCTGCTCGGTCCGTTGATGCTCGGTGGCGTCGCTCAGGTGCTCATGGCGGTGGTAATCATGACGCTGACCGCCGCCGGCCATCCGAACGCCTTCGTGCGGACCGGCGTCGGGATGGTCGTGCTCGCCACGGCCTTCGGGCTGTTCGCGATTCCAATTTTCGGGGCGATGGGCGCCGCGGCCGCGACATCGGCAACCGGTTGCCTTGGCGCGGCGAGCGGACTGTGGCTCGCCCATCGTCTGGCGGGCGTGCCCATTCCGATCGCCTCGTTTGCGCGGGCCGGGGCGGCCGCCGTCGCTGCCGCACTTGCCTGCTATGCGTCCCTTTCACTGTTGCCGCTCTTCGGAGCGCTCGCGGCAGGCGGGCTGGCCGCGCTCGCGGTGCTGGCGTTGTCAGGCGAGCTGGGTGGCCCTGAGCTGCGCGCCGCGCTCAGCGTATTCGATGCGCGCGAGACAGGCACGGCGGTTGGAGATACCGGATGAGCGGCCGGCCTTTCGTCTCCATTGTCGTGCCGACGCGCGGCCGGCCGGGGGCGCTGAAGGTTTGCCTCGACTCGCTCGCGCAGCAGGACTATCCCACTGACGCCTTCGAGATCGTCGTCATCGACGACGGCAGTCCGCAGCCGGTCACGCTGCCCGACCTCGGCTCCGGCGCGTCAGTCGCGTTGCATCGGCAGGCGCAGGGTGGGCCGGCGGCGGCGCGCAACACTGGGCTGGAGCGCGCGCGCGGCGAGTACGTGGCGTTCATCGACGACGACTGCGAGGCATCGCCAGACTGGCTGAGTGAGCTGGTCAGCAGTCTGCAGCAGCATCCGGGCGCCGGCGTCGGAGGCCCTGTTGTCAACGAGCTGGCACGCAACCCGTTCGCCGAGGCCAGTCAGGCGCTGGTCTCGTTCCTCTGCGAGTACTACAACGCGAACCCCGAGGACGCGCGGTTCTTCACGAGCAACAACCTCGCGTTTCCACGCGCGGCGCTCATCGAGGCCGGCGGCTTCGACGCACAATACCAGCGCGCTGCCGCCGAGGATCGCGAGCTCTGCGATCGCTGGCGACGCCAGGGCCGGCGGCTCGTCTCCGCACCCGGGGCCTTGGTCCGCCACTCGCACAACCTCACGCTGCCCGGCTTCTGGCGCCAGCACTTCTCCTATGGCACCGGGGCGTGGCACTACTGGCAGCATCGTGCCAACGGCCAGTCCAGTCGTGTCAAAGTGGAGCCGCTCCGGTTCTACCGGAGTCTCCTCACGTGGCCCGTCAGAACGCGCGGCGCTGCGGGCCTCCCGGTTGGCGCCCTCCTGGCCCTTGCGCAGGTAGCCAACGCCGCCGGTTTCTTCTCCGAGGCGATGCGCCGGCGCTGAATTCGCCTGGCACCTAGAACGTCACGCGCACGCCGAACTGAAGCGAACGCGGATCCCCAACCGCCGTGATCCGGTTGAACGCCGGCACGGGACTCGACGGATATGCACCAGGCCCCCAAGTGTTGTTCCTGGTCAGGTTGTTGACGCGATTGCCGATGTTGAAGGCTTCGACGAGCCCGTCCAGCTTCACCGCACTGCCTATGCGGAACGTGCGGCTCAGGCGCAGGTTCAACGTGAAGAAATCGCTGCCTCTTCCCGCGTTCCGCGGAATGAACGCGGTGGACCGCACGTCGAAGTTCGGCGGCGCCGTGGCGCCGTCGGCCAGCGGCCGGCTCGTCGTCCCCTGCATGTTGGCCACACCCGACACGATGTTGAGCGGCAATGTCGAGTAGTACTGCAGCATGCCGCTCAACTGAAACCCGTGGCTCATGTGCTCCCAGGTCGTCGTCGCCGGCGCGGTCGACGTGTTGACCGTGCCGTCAATCACGAGCCGGTGCCGCTGGTCGTCGTCGGACCGCCCCCAGTCGCGTGAGACGTCCGTGGGATCGATCGGCGAGCTGAAGAACGCCTCGCCGAGATCGTTCATCGACTTCGACAGCGTGTAGCTCACGCGCATGCTGGCCCACTCCGAGGGCCGCTGCACGAGCGACACGTGCAACCCGTGGTAGTTCGACTCGCCCATTGAGGAGTATTGGCTGTTGTTCCGGTAGGCCGGATTGGGCCGGCAACCGTTGTTGGTGCCGGCGGCGGCGCACGTCGGCACGTTCTGGTTGACCGACATCAGCAGGTTGCGGCCCTGCAGGTAGAGATAGCCGACGCTCACCATCCGGCCGTGCCCGAGCGATCGTTCCACCTCCACGCTCGCCTGCTTCGAATACGCGCTCTGCAGGTTACGGTCCATCGTCGTGAAGTCCACCAGCGTCGTCGTCAACACCCGGGCCGGCAGGATGTCGGGAAACAGCGGGGCGCCGGCCTGCGTCGGGACGATGTTCGACAGGCTCGGCTGATGGAGATTGCTCACGTCGGTCGTATTGCCGGCGGAGAGGATTGCGTTGGCCACTGGGCGCAGCGGCACGCGGTCGAAGAAGAGCCCGGCGCTTCCTCGAACCAGCCAGTCACGATGTGACGACGGCGACCAGGCGATGCCGACGCGCGGCGACAGGTTGTTCGTGTCGGTATTCACCGCGTCCAGGAATTGCAGATCGTAGCGAAGCCCGAAGTTGAGCGTCAGGCCTGCGGCGGCGCTCCACTCGTCCTGCACATACATCCCGACATTGGGGTTCGTCTGCGAGACGACGGGGTCGCCGAACGTCTGCGTGAAGCCGCTGTAAGTGCCGGCCAGAAACGCGGGCAGCGACGGGAACGTGTAGCTGCCGCGCGCCGCGCGCGGGTATGTGATCGTGTCGTCGTTGAAGATGAAGTCGGCGCCGGCGCGCATCGCGTGGGCGCCTGCCTGGTGCGACAGGTTGTCCACGATCTGCACCATCCGGTTGAGCCGGCCAGTCGGGCTGCCAGACAACGTGCCAAATGACGCCACGCCCGCGATGTTGACAGCAGGGCCGATCGGATCCGTCGGCGGGGCCTTCAGGTCGCCGTAGGTGAACTGCGCGCGCGTTTCGTTCACGGTCCTGTTCGAGATCGTCCACGTGTTGCCGATCGCCAACGCGTGATCCACGTTGTCGAGACCGGCTGACGCGGACGGCGCACTAAGGGCGCCGGCGCCGCGCGAGTTGTCGGACGTCACGCGGTACAGTCCGTAGCGCGCGGTGAATTGATCGGATCCGCTCACCAGCTGATCGAGCTTCGCGAGCGCGGTGGTGCTGTGCAGCGGGTTCGGGTAAACGCCGGTCGTCACCCGACCACCCTGATATCCGACGGCGTCCAGCTTCGCGTTGATGACCGCCACGTTCTGAGGAAGGATGGTGACGAGCCCCGTCTGATCGAGCATGCGCTGCTCGATATTCGCGAAGTAGAACGTCCGGTCGCGCACCACGGGCCCGCCGAGGCTGCCGCCGTACTGGTGCTGGTCCATCGGCAGCGTCGTGCCCGACAGTGCGTTGGCGGCGTTGAAGCGATCGTCGCGGATGAAATCGTACAGCGTCCCGTGCATCTGGTTGGTGCCGCTGCGCGTGACGACGCTCACGTAGCCTCCGAGCGCTCGCCCGAGCTCGGCCTGCCCGCCTGACGTGACGACCTGGAACTGCTCCACCGCGTCTACGCCATACGGGATTCCGCTGAGGCCCGCGGCGTCGTCGTTGGCCGACAGGCCGTCGACGATGAAGCTGTTGGAGAGGTTGCGCTGACTGGCCACCGAGATGCCCTGGCCGGGGACCGCCGACGTCTCCGGGAACAGCTGGGTGCTGCCGATGTTGGTCGGCGAGACGCCGGGAATCAGCAGCGCCAGATCGAGGAAGTTGCGGCCGTTCAGCGGCAGGCTCTGCACCTCAGCCTGGGCCAGCGTGCCGGCGATCTGGCTGCGGGCCGTCTCGAGCGCGGCACCCTCGCCAATGACTGTGACTTGCGTATCGACCCCAGCCACCACAAGCGTGATCGACAGGTCGAACGCCGAGGCCAGCGACAACATGAGCGAGCGTCGGTCGTCCGCGAACCCGTCGCGATGCACCGTGACCTCATGCTGGCCCACTCGGAGATATGGCAGACGGAATCGGCCGTCCACACCGGTCACGGCCTCCGTCTTCACGTTCGTCTCGGCGTGCCGCGCGATGACCTGTGCACCGGCAATGACGCCGCCCTGGGTGTCAGTGACACGCCCGCTCACGCTCGCATGATTGATGGTTTCCTGCGCCTGGACAACCTTCGCCGCCAACAGCGCTGCACACAGCGCCGCGGCCACGCGGCCGCACATCGAATATTTCATGACAGACTCCACGACCGAACTCACGTAAGAACGCCTGCCGGCGCGTCACCCGCAGGGCGACCAACACCGGCCAATGGAGACCGGCCCCAACCGACGGACGGGCAGATCTCTTGTGAGCGAGCGAGAGCGCTAGAGGCGCGGAGGTGGAGAGTCGGGAACTGTCGGGGTGTCGAGCGAGGCGGGTACTGCCTGCGCCGCCCACGCCACCGCAACCGGCGGCGCGAGCCGAGAGGTCGACTGCGTGAGTACCGCAAGCGGTCCGAGCAACGAAGTCACTGTCGCGAGCAACGGATCCGCGGCGCTCTGGCAGGAGCACACGCGCGAAGGGGCCTTGGGCCTGGCCGCGTCCTTCCCCTTGTGCATAGGACACACCGCGCCGGTTTCATGGGAACACTCACACGACGCTTTCGTGGAGAGCCCGGGGTCCGCGGAGCACAGCGTGGTCGGCACCGACACGAGCAGGCACAGATGGACGGCCAGCCATGCGGCTGCCACCCCTGCGGCCCGTGTCCTCAGCCACTGCATGACAGACACGTTACCACAGCGCCTCGGCGTGGCGGGATTGGGGTAGCATCCGGCCCATGCGTCGCATCGTTTACGTTCTGGTCACGGCGGCATGCCTGTTCGCCCAGCGCCCCGTGGCGCGCGCCGAGACGCCGGCGGATCTTCGAGCACTCGCGCCCGCGGTCGAGAAGAACCTGACGACCGCCATCCTCGGCTTCTGGTATCCGAAGTCGATCGATCGCGAGTTTGGCGGCTACATTGTGGACTTCGACGCGGCGGGCCGCTTCAAGGGCCAGGCGCCCAAGATGATCGTCACGCAGGCGCGGATGCTGTGGCTCTCATCGCGCCTCGTCCGCGAAGGGCGGGGCGGCTCCGAAATGCGCGAGTACGCCAGGCAGGGCTATCGCTTCCTGATGGACCACATGTGGGACGCCGAGCACGGCGGCTTTTACTGGGAGGTCGATCGCACCGGCGCGAAGGTCGCGGCGCCGCACAAGCACCTGTACGGGCAGGCGTTTGGTCTCTATGCACTCTCGGAGTACGCGCGCGCCACCGGCGACAAGGCGGCGCTCGCCGATGCGACACGGCTGTTCACGCTGCTGGAGGCGAAAGCGCACGATGCGACCTACGGCGGCTACGTCGAATTCTACAGCCGCGACTGGAGCGCCGAGCCGGCGGACGTGATGCCGTATCTCGGCGTCCCGCACGGCGTGAAGACGATGAACACGCACCTCCACCTGATGGAGGCGCTGACGACGTTCTACCGCGCCAGCCAGTTGCCGTTGGCCGCCACACGGCTCGCCGAGCTCGTCACCATCCAGAGCAATACCGTCGTCCGCAAGGCAAGCGGCGCGTGCACGGATCAATACGCGCGCGACTGGACGCCGCGCCTGGCGCCGGACGTGGCCCGCGCATCGTATGGGCACGATCTCGAGAACATCTGGCTGCTCGTGGATGCGCACGACGCGCTGGGGCTGCCGATTGCGCCGCAGGAAGATCTGTTCCGTACTCTTTTCGCCAACGCACTGGCGCACGGCTACGACCGCCAGGCGGGCGGGTTCTACGACAGCGGCGCGCTCGGCCTCGATGCCGACCGCCGCGGCAAGACGTGGTGGGTGCAGGCGGAGGCGCTCGTCAGCGCGCTCACGATGTACAAGCTGACGGGAGATTCGCAGTACGCCGACGTCTTCCGGCAGACGTGGCAGTTCGTCAACGACAAGCAGACCGACTGGACGTCAGGCGAGTGGTTCGAAGCCGTGGCGCCCGACGGCTCGACCGGCGGCGACAAGGCGCATCGGTGGAAGGCGGGCTACCACAACGGCCGCGCGCTGCTCGAGTGTCTGCGCCTGCTGAAGTCTGACGCCCGCAGTCCGTAGTTCGTAGCCCGTGTCGCACCCGTCAGTGCGACCGCGCCACGACCCACCGCGCGATCTGGAGCAACGGCTCGTACGCGAGGCCGGCGTCGGTGAGCGAGCGCGCGGCGCGGGCGATCCCGTCCGCAGCCAGCGCGCGGGAGCGGTCGATGCCGAACAACGACGGGTAGGTCGGCTTGTTGGCGGCCGCGTCCTTCCCCGCCGTCTTGCCGAGCTCGTGCGACGCGCCTTCGACGTCGAGGATGTCGTCGACGATCTGGAACGCGAGGCCGAGGTCGGTCGCGTAGCGGTCGATCGCCTGCACCTGATGGTCGTCGCCACCAGTCATGATCGCGCCCGACACGGCGGCGGCACGGATCAGGGCGCCCGTCTTGCGCGCGTGCATGTCCTGGAGCGCCGGGCCGTCCAGCGCGGGCGGCGTGCGGCCGGGAATCCGCGCCGCGCCCTCGGACTCCAGATCGATCGCCTGCCCTCCGACCATCCCGGCCACGCCGGCTGCCTCGGCGATGCGGGCGAGGACGAGCAGCCGGCGCCCCGCCTCGGTGCCATCCACTCTCTGCCGCGCCAGCAGTGAAAACGCTTCGGTCAGGAGGCCATCGCCCGCAAGGATCGCGATCCCCTCACCGTAGACGACATGCAGCGTCGGCCGGCCGCGGCGCAGCGTGTCGTCGTCCATGGCGGGCAGGTCGTCGTGGATCAGCGAGTAGGTGTGGATGAACTCCAGCGCGCACGCCGCGGGCATCGCGAGGCGCCGCGCCTCGGCGAGCGAGTCTGCCGGCGAGAGCTCCCCGGCCTGGGCCGAGGCAATGGCTTCAGCGGCGGCGAGCGTCAGCACCGGACGCAGGCGCTTGCCGCCGGCCTCGAGGCTGTAGCGAATGGCCTCGGCCACCAGGGGCGGGCATGCTGGCGGGCGCGGCAGGGCCTGCGCAATTGCGTCCTCGATCTCGGTGCGCCGCGCCTCGAGGTAGGCGGAAAAGCCCGCTTCGGCGCGAGTCCCTGACGTCATTGCGTCATCATGACACAGGAAAAACAACCCGCCCCGCCGAGGCCGCTCTCCCGCTATGATGGGCGCCAGCACCGACATCGGAGACCACCACAATGACCGTGCATGCGCCTGTGTCGCCGGGAGTGAGAGAAATCGGCCAGATCGCAGTGACCGTAAAAAACCTGCCCAAAGCGATCGACTTCTATCGGAACACGCTGGGACTGCCCTTCCTGTTCGAAGCGCCGCCAAGCCTCGCGTTCTTCGACTGCGGCGCCATCCGGCTGATGCTGACCATCGCGGAGAAGGCCGAGTTCGATCATCCCGCCTCGGTGATCTACTACAAGGTCACCAACATCCAGGAGTCGGTCGCCGTGCTGAAGGCGCGCGGGGTGGTGTTCGAGAGCGACGCGCACGTCATCGCGAAGATGCCCAACTACGATTTGTGGATGGCCTTCCTGCGCGATCCGGAGAACAACCTGCTGGGCCTGATGTGCGAGGTGCCGCGGGCGTAGCCACGGAGCCGCGCGAAAACTTTGCCGCTGAGACACGAGAGCGGCACATGTTTGACCGTGCTTCGTGCTGGGTGCT
>UEXX01000252.1_pt1 | contig 21888 bp, 15 predicted proteins | sample 4301161 | NCBI WGS metagenome assembly UEXX01 (sample SAMEA4773179, study PRJEB27434) | metagenome | biome: 2259; feature: agricultural soil; material: soil | place: USA | collected 2014-09 | depth 0.25 m
ACGCGGGCGCGCTCGAGGTCGGCAAGCGCCAGCTGGAACGCCAGCGCGGTTTCGACCGCCTCGATCCTGGTTTCGGCGACGGTCTGCAGCGACTGCAGCAGTGCGACCATCCCGGTCTGTCCTGATTCGTACGAGGCCTGTGCCATGTCGGTGATCGTCCGTGTGGCAGGCAGGATATCGCGAGCCGTCCGCGCCACGGCGTCGCCCAGGGCCCGGGCGCGCTCCGCCGCCGCCGCCGCCCTCCCGCCGGCTTCCGCATGCGCTGCCTGCACCAGGCGCGCCGCCTGCGCCGACTGCGCCTCCGCGCGAGTCACTTCCGCCTTGTGCGTCGTGAACAAAGGCACCGTGAGGCCCGCCGTGAATTTCCAGCCGAACGTGAAGTCCGGTGGAGCGTCGTACGTCAGGCCGCCGCCGAGCGCGAAGTCGGGCACGCGCAGCGCCTTCGCCAGTCCGATGCCTGCCTCGGCGGCGCGCGCGCGCGCCTCCGCTGCCGCCACGTCGACGGGCGCGCCGGAGGCCGTTGCCGCTACTGAGCCGAGACCATCCGTGAACAGCTCGCCGGCCGGCTCGACGCGCGAGCCCGCCGGAAGGCCTATCAGCACGTCGAGCTCGTCCTCGAGCGCGGCGCGCTCGCCGTCGATCGTGGCGGTGGCGTTCACGACTCGCGCGCGAGCCAGCTCGGCCTGCACGAGATCCAGGCGCGGCGCGTCACCCGAGTCGAAGCGCGCCTGCGCCGCGTCGCGTGCGCGAGTGGCCACCACGCTCAGTTCGCGCGCGAACTCCGCGCGGCGATCGGCGGCGAGCAGGCGATAGAACGCACGCCTGACCTCCGCGCGCAGGTCGGCGGACTCGCGCCCCAGCTCCGCGCTGACGACGTCGCGCGACGCCTCGCCGAGGCGGACGCGGCTCGCGCGCTTGCCGCCGAGCTCGATTGGCACGTTCAGCAGGAACGCATGGTACGGCGCGTCGCGCTGGTTCTCGTAGCTGAAATCCGGGTTGGGGTGCTCGCGCGCGATGTCGAGCTCGGCGGCCGCCACATTGCGATCGAACAGCCTGGCCTTGTAGGCCGCGTTGCCGTCGAGGGCCCGCGCCGTGGCCTCTTCGAGGGTCAGCCGGACAGGCGCCGGCGGCGCCGTCTGGGCCCAGACCGGTGGACCCGCTCCCAGAAGCGCAAGTGCTGCCAGACACATCGCGAGCGACATTGGTGGCACCCCTGTGGAGCAGAACTTCGGTTCTGCTCATCTCTGTCGTGTCAATCCTAGCCAATTTCGTGACGCCACCGGTTCGCAAGGCGTCTAACATGGGCAGTTGCGCGCGTGAACCTCGGCATTCGGAGGCGGTTATGAACATCCTCGACGCGATTCTCAACCACCAGGACGGCGCGGCCGTGCAGCAGCTCGCTCAGCAGTTCGGCCTCGACAACGACCAGGCGACCTCGGCGATCTCGGCGCTGGTCCCGCAGCTGGCGGCCGGTGTGCAGCGGAACATTCAACAGCCAGGCGGACTCGACAGCCTGCTGGGAGCGCTCACGGGCGGAGGGCACGATCAGGTGCTGAACGATCCCTCTCTGCTCGGTCAGGCCGCCAGCTTTGACTCGGGCAACGGCATTCTCGGACACCTCCTCGGCAGCCGTGATGTCAGTCGCCAGGTGGCTTCATCGGCGGCGTCCCAGACCGGCCTCAGCTCCGACGTGCTGAAGCAGATGCTGCCGCTCGTGGCCACGCTCGTCATGGGCGCGCTGGCGCGGCAGACCAGCGCCGCCAGGACTTCCGCTGCAGCGAGTCCCCAGACCGCCGGACTCATGGGGTCGCTCGAGTCGATGCTCGATCAGAACCGCGACGGCTCGATGGTGGACGACGTCGTCGGGATGATGGGCAAGTTCCTGGGGGGAAGCAGGTAGCGATTGACGATTGACGATTGACGAAGGACAAGGGACGAAGGACGTAAGGACGAATGGGCAAACTCGATCCGCGCGTTGACGCATACATCGAGAAGTCGGCGCCGTTTGCGCAGCCGATCCTGAAGTACCTCCGGGCGGTCGTTCACGAAGCCTGCCCGGAGGTGACCGAAGACCTCAAGTGGCGGATGCCGCATTTCATGCACCACGGCATCCTCTGCGGCATGGCCGCCTTCAAGGAGCACTGCACCTTCGGCTTCTGGAAGGCGCCGCTGGTGCTCGGCGGCGATCACGAGAACCCGATGAGCCAGTTCGGGCGCCTGACCAGCCTGTCCGAGCTCCCGCCGAAGAAGGCCCTGGTGGCGTATGTCAAGAAGGCCGCACGGCTGAACGAGGAAGGTGTGAAGCTGCCGCGGCCGGCGAAGGGGGCTGCAAGGAAGCTCGTGGTCCCGAAGGATTTCGCCGCGGCGCTCGCGCGCAGCGCGGCGGCGCGGCGGGCCTTCGAGAAGTTCCCGCCGAGCCACAAGCGCGAATATGTCGAATGGATCGAGGGCGCGAAGCGCGAGGAAACACGCAAACGCCGGCTCGCCTCGGCGATCGACCAGATCGTCGCCGGTAAGCCTCAGAACTGGAAGTACATCAAATAGTGTCTGACGCTAGTAGACGTAAACTCCCAACCTCCAACGCCCAACCTCCAACGCCCAACCTCCAAGAAATGCCGGCCACCACCGGCGTACGCTTGGGAGTTGGTCGTTGGGAGTTGGAAGTTGATACGATCGTGGCAGTCTCTAGTCCCGCCGATTGCCCAGGAACCGCAGCAGGAACAGGAACAGGTTGATGAAGTCCAGATACAGCGTCAGCGCGCCGACGATGGCGTAGGACCCCGTCTGGCCTTCCGGCAGCGCCAGCGCCATCGCCTTCAAACGTTGCGCATCGTAGGCCGTGAGGCCGGTGAAGACGATCACGCCGATGAAGGACAGCACGAACTGAAATGCGTCGTTGTGCCAGAAGACGCCGACAATCGACGCAATCACCACACCGATCAATCCCATGAACAGGAACTGGCCCCAGCCCGCGAGGCTTCGGCTGGTCGTCGTGCCGTACATCGCGAGCGCGCCGAACATGCCCGCGGTCACGAAGAAGGTCGTCGCGACGGACTCTCTCGTGTACGCGTACAGGATGATCGAGAAGGTCACGCCCGTCAGCGCGGAGTAGCCCAGGAACAGGGCTGCAGCCGTCGACGGCGCCAGCCGGTTGACCCGTGCGGACAGGTAGAAGACGACCCCGAGCTGCGCGATCGCCAGGCCCCAGAAAAGAATCCGGTTCCTCGCGATCGTGAAGACGAGTTCTTCGGAGGACGCGATGAACAGGGCGACGACCGCGGTCACCGCCAGGCCCGCGGCCATCCAGCCATAGGCGGCGCGCAGGAACGTCGTTATCCGTTCAGCCGCCGACGCAGTGCCGGCGCCGGGGTAGGGCAGAGGGGCAGAGTTGAAGCGATCCATGAGCGTCTCCTTGCTCGCAATTGATCGTAGCATGCCGCTGGAAGTGCGAAGTTAGAAGTGAGGAGTGCTAAGTGGGGCCGCTGGCCCGGCATGCGACAATAGTCGCTTCATGGCCGGGCTTCTCGACCTCTTCCTGCACCTCGATACGCACCTCGCCGAGATCACGGCCGCATACGGTCCCTGGATCTACGGCCTGCTGTTCCTCATCGTCTTCGCTGAAACGGGCCTCGTCGTCACCCCGTTCCTGCCGGGCGATTCCCTGCTGTTCGCCTGCGGCGCGCTGGCGGCCACGGGATCGCTCGATGCCACGCTGCTCTTCGTCTTGCTCAGCGCCGCGGCCATCATCGGAAACATCGTGAATTACGCCGTGGGCCGGGCCGTCGGGCCGCGCGTGTTCAGCGCCGAGGATCGACAGGGGCTGCTGCACCGGATGCTGAACCGCCATCATCTTGCCGAGGCGCACGCCTTCTTCGAACGCCACGGCGGCATGGCCATCGTCCTGACGCGGTTCATGCCGATCATCCGGACTTTCGTCCCCTTTGTCGCAGGCGCGGGGGCCATGACGTACCGGCCGTTCCTGATCTACAACGTCGCGGGCGGGTTGCTCTGGGTGGGGACGTGCGTCGGCGCGGGGTACGCGTTCGGGAACGTGCCCATCGTGAAGGCCAATTTCTCGCTCGTCGCCCTGGGAATCGTCGTCGTGTCACTGCTGCCGATGGTGTTTGAGCTGCTGAAACGTCGCGGGAAGGCCGGGGCCGCCTAAGAAGCGCTTGTTTGGGGACTGTCCCCCTTGAGAGGGTACGGGGGACAGTCCCCAAAAACCCCCTTAAGAAGGTACGGGGGACAGTCCCCAAAAACCAGCCAGTCAGTTGACTGACCAATTGGTCATGTATAATGACCAGATGGTCACCAAGCAAGAGCCGCTCGACGATCCGGCCCCTCAGGCCCGTCCTTCCAAGAAGGACGTCGTCGCCGAGTTCCGGCGTTCGGAAATTCTGGATGCGGCGCGTCGGGTGTTTGCCCGCCGGGGGTTTGCCGACGCCACCGTCGACGAGATCGCGCGCGAAGCAGGCATCGCGAAGGGCACGATCTACCTCTATTACAAGTCCAAGGGCGACGTATACGTGGCGGCCGCTCGCGAGGGGCTGCTCGCGCTCCACGAACAGATTGTCAGCAACGTCCGCGGCGCCTCGACGGCGTTCGACAAGGTGCGGGCGTTCATCGAAACGAAGACCCGGTATTTCGAACGCAACGTCGACTTCTTCCGCCTCTACTACGCCGAGCTGAACGATCTGGCGGCGCATGCCTGTGGAGTAAACCAGGAGAGCCAGCGGTTGTACCTGGAGCAGATCGAGCTGCTGCGGTCGGAACTGCAGCGTGAGTTCCCCGATCGGAAGGATCTGGACCGCGTGGCAATGGCCGTCAGCGCACTCACATACGGCGTCATCACGCGCCGACTGAAGGGTTGGTCCACCGCCAGCCTCGAAGCGGACATCGACTACGTCGTGTACTTCGCGTGGCAGGGAGTGTCCGCGAGATGAAGCCTCACGTTGGTCCCGCCTTCGCGCTTCTGCTCGCGATCGCGTCGCCAGCCCTGGCGCAGTCCGGGCTGCCCGCCGCGTTCCAGGGAGGTGTGCCGAGCGGGGAGCGCACCGCGGAACCGCTGACCCTGTCGCTCGGGGACGCCGTGCAGCGGGGCCTCGAACACAACCTGGGCGTGTTGCTCGAGGAGCAGCGCGTGCAGTCGGCCGAAGGCGCGCACTGGCGCGCGATGAGCGGCCTGCTGCCCGACGTCTCCGGATCGCTCTCGGCCGCCCGCGAGAAGATCAACCTTGCCGCCTTCGGCTTCAAGGCGCCCGGCATCCCGCAGCTGGTCGGGCCGTTCAACCTGTATGACGCCCGCCTGCGGCTGTCGCAGCCGGTGCTCGATCTCAGCGCGCTCAGCGACGCGAAGGCCGCGTCGAAATCCGTCGAGGCGCAGAAAGCCACCTACGCCGACACGCGCAGCCTCGTCGTCGCTGCCGTGACGAATCTCTATCTCGTCGCGGTTGCCGAACGCAGTCGCGTGGAAGCCGCGGAATCCAACGAGCGCACCGCCGACACCGTGCACCGGCTGGCCGTGGACCAGGTCGCTGCAGGCGTCGTCCCCAGGCTGGACGCATTGCGCTCCGACGTGGAGCTCGGCATCGCGCGGCAGCGCCTCATCGTCACGCGCAACGATCTGGACAAGGCGAAGCTGGCGCTGGCGCGGGCGATCGGGCTGCCGCCGGGGCAGGTCTTCAACCTCGCCGATCCGCTGCCGTTCGTGCCGGAACCGGCTATCAACGTCGAGTCGGCCGCCTCGCTCGCCTATGCGGCGCGCGACGACTACAAGGCCGCGCAGGCCCGAGTGGCGGCGGCAGAGGAGGCGGCGCGAGCGGCGTGGCAGACACGACTGCCCACGCTGACGGTCGATGCCGACTACGGGACCATCGGCAACACCTTCAACTCGATGCTGCCGACGTTCACCGTTGGCGCGAACGTGCACGTGCCGATCTTCTCCGCGGGCCGCACGAAGGCGCGCACTATCGAGGCGAACGCCGAGCTTCGGAGCCGGCGCGCCGAGGCAGAGGAGCTGCGCGCGCACATCTACTACGACGTGCAGGCCTCCGCGCTCGATCTGGCCGCCGCATCCGCGCAGGTGGGTGTCGCCCGCGACGCGGTGGACGTGGCCGGGCAGGCGCTCGAACAGGCCGAAGACCGCTTCAAAGCCGGCGTCACCAACAACCTCGAGGTGGTGCAGGCGCAGCAGGCGCTCACCACCTCGCGTGAGAACTACATTGCCAGCCTGTACGCGGACAGCGTGGCCAAGGCCGCGCTGGCGCATGCGCTGGGAGTCGGCGAAAAGGAATTTCTGCAGCTGCTGGAAGGAACGATGTCATGGCCGAAGACTCAGTGACCACCTCGCCCGCTTCGTCCACGCCGAACCGGCGCACGCGGTGGATCCTCGCCGGCGGGCTCGTGCTCGTGGCGGTGGCCGTCGCCGCCTGGGTGCATCTTGCCGGCCGCGAGTCCACCGACGATGCGCAGATTGACGGGCACATTGCGCCGATCGCCGCGAAGGTGAGTGGTCTGGTGGCCGTCGTGCGCGTGAGAGACAACCAGCAGGTGAACGCGGGCGACGTCCTCGTCGAGATCGATCCGCGCGACCTGCAGGTGGCGCTCGCCAAGGCCGAGGCCGACCTGGCCGAGGCGCAGGCGGTCGCAGAGGGCGCCCGGTCGGGCGTGTCCGTGAACACCACTGCGGCCGCCAGCCAGTTGACCGGTGCGCGCGCGGAAGAAGAGAACGCGCACGCCGGCGTGGACATGGCGTCGCAGGACATCGAGTCGAGCAGGGCGAAGCTCGCGTCGGCCGAGGCGCGGCAGCGCGAGGCGGAGGCGTCGCTCGAAAAGGCGTCGAAGGACAAGGCGCGGCTCGAGCCGCTCGTCGCGAAGGAAGAAGTGTCGAAGCAGCAGTTCGATCTGGTCGTGGCCACCGAGCAGGCCGCGCGGGCCTCGCTCGACTCGGCGCGCGCGTCGGTTGTCGAAGCGCAGAAAGCGATCGACATGGCGCAGAGCCGCAAGTCGCAGGCCGAGGGCCGGCTGACGCAGGCCTCGTCAACGGTGAAGGCGGCGGCGACGGTGCCGGCCCAGGTGCAGGCGATCGAGGCGCACGCCACGTCGGCCGACGCCCGTGTTGCGCAGCAGCAAGCCGTTGTCGCGCAGGCGCGGCTCAATCTCGAGTACGCCACGGTCAAGGCGCCGGTCGCGGGGATGGTGAGCCGCAAGACGGTGGAGATCGGGCAGATCGTGCAGCCGGGCCAGCCGCTGATGGCCGTGGTGCCGCTCGATCAGGTGTGGGTCACGGCCAACTTCAAGGAGACGCAGCTTGCGGGGATTCGGGCAGGCCAGTCCGCCGAGATCAAGGTGGACGCGTACGGCCGTCGATTCGAGGGCACGGTGGACAGCATCGCCGCGGCAACCGGCGCGCGGTTCAGCCTGCTGCCGCCGGAGAACGCCAGCGGGAACTACGTGAAGGTCGTCCAGCGCGTGCCGGTAAAGATCGCGATCCGCCAGGGGCAGGATCCGGAACACCTCCTGCGCCCTGGGATGTCGGTGGAAGCCACGGTCTTCACGCGATAGGGGCTTTTCAAATATCAACTCCCAACCTCCAACTCACAACTCCCAACGTTGGGAATTGGAAGTTGGGAGTTGGGAGTTGTTTTTCAGAACTCGTATCGCGCGCCGAAGCGGAAGCGGCGCGACTGCGGGATCGACGTCACCTTCCCGTACTCGTTGAGCGCATCCGCATCCGTGGGCGTGAAGGTGTTGAAGATGTTGAACCCATCGACGATGAAGCGCACCGACTGCTCTTTGCCGAACTTGAAACGCTTCTCGAGATGGAGGTCGAACAACGTCAACGTCGGGAAATTCGTTGGATTCTTCGGATCCACGGCGACGATCTGAGGAAGGCCGCCGGGATTGATGACGCTGTTCGGCGGAGGCTCGACGTCGAATTCGCTTCGCTCCGTGTAGTTCTCCTGCTGCCAGAAGGGCCGTCCCGAGTGCGTCCGGAAGCGCCCGCCGACGTCGATGTCCACCTTCGGAATGGTGTACGAGCCCGAGAGCTTGAACTCGTACTGGGGCGTGAAGGGAAGCAGCCCTGTCAGGTTGTTGACCGTGTAGTTCAGGTTCCCCATCCAGTTGTCGTCGTAGAACATCGGCCCTTCGACGTTGAAGTCCTGCCGGAACGATCGACGCCCGATGCCCGTTGACGTCGAATACACGAACGACCCAAGTGCCTGCCAGCGATCGGCATACCGCTTCTTCCAGACGAATTGCAGCGCCTGGTAGTCGCGCTTCGGCTTGATGCCGTCGAAGGTCGGCATGTTCTGGACCTGGTACGTGGTGTGGTCGTGAATCCACGCGATGTCGTCCGGACCGACTACGCCGTCTCCGTCATAATCCTTCTGCACGACGCTGTAGAGCATCACGTGCTGTCCCGCGAGGGTGTCGTACGGGATCCGCTCGTATTCCCATTGCTGTCCTGTCTCCCGGTTGATGGGAATATTGGCGAAGATGTCGCTCGTGTGCTTGTAAACGTACGTGCCGCCGATCGACATGTTGTGCGCGATCTCGCGCTCCACGTTGAAGGTCACCTCATCGGTGTGCTGATCCTTCACATCGGGGGCCACATTCAGCGTCCAGGACGAGTCGAACTGGCGAGACTCCTCGCTGAGCGGCGTGAGCCCGGCGACCTTTCTGGCGGCGGCGCGCGTCTCCGCCGTGTCGATTTCCCCATCTCCGTTCGTGTCCACGGCGCTCCAGGGGCCGACTTCGAACATCTGTGTGACCAGCGTGGTTTCCGGCGCGTCAGGACCGAATCGCCTGAGGAACTCGATGCTGAGCGGCAGGTAGTACCGGCCGTAGGCGGCCCGCACAACGGTCTTCCCATCGTCCGTCAGAGCGTAGGAAAGTCCGAGGCGCGGTGACCACGTCTTGAAGTCGAAGATGTTCGGGGTGGAGGCGCGATCTCGGAGCACCTCGAGACCTCCGACCGCATCAGGTGATGACAGAGGCTGGTACACCGCTCCTGTGCCGTATTTCGTTGTCATCCGGTCGAAGCGGAGCCCCAGGTTGATCGTCGTGCGCTTGTTCAACGACCACCGATCGTCCACGAACAGCCCGGTCGAGTCGGCCGTGCGCACGGTCAGGAACGGATTCATCTCGTACTTGTTGTTGTAGAAGAGCAGGCCGGTATCGCCGTACCATTCCTGCATCTCCGACACGTTTTGCGTCCAGCGATACGGATACAGGAAGTTCGCGTAATTCTGGAAGTAGCCTTCCAGGCGATTGCCGCGCCCTTTCGTGTACTGCACGCCGAACTTGATGTCGTGAGTGCCGAGGAAGCCGTCCGCATAGTGCGACACGTCGGCCTGTATGGTCTGCCGGTTCGCTTTTTGCGCGTCCAGGTACGGGAAGGCGCCACCGATCCCGTAGTCGGCCCACTTCCACCAGTTGATGTAGCCGGGCTCGGGAAGACGGTCGCTCGGCAGGTACGGCTGGTCGTCCTTCCAGAACCCGAGGAACTTGGCGCTGGCCGTCGTGGCGCCGCCCGGAGTCCATTGCCACTGCGCGGCGACGGAATGATTCTTGGTCTTGCTGCCGTAGGTCATGCTGGTGTCCCATGCCGGCTCCGAGCCCCAGCTCCACCCGTTCCCATCGTTGTTTTCGTAGTGGTACGAGCCCCACGTCAGGTGGTTCTTCGCAGGCACGAACGACACCTTTGCGTCGGCGTAGTTGTTCCACCCTTCGCTCAGCAGCGACCACCGGGGTGGCAGCACGGACGAACGCAGGTAGTTGTACGCGCCGAAGAACCACAGGCTGTCCTTCTTGATGGGCCCACCGAACGTCGCGCTGGTCTCCCAGTCCTTCTTGGTGTCTCCGGCAAGCTGCTCGCCTTCGCCGACGTACAGCCAGGGCGCGCCGAGACTGTCGTTCGGGCCGGGCTGATTGCTCGAAGGCGATCCGAGCAATGAATACAGCGCGCCGGTGCCATGGAACGCATTGCTTCCGGACTTGGTGACCACGTCGATGGCGGCCCCGGAAAAGCTGCCGTACTCGGCCTTGGATCCGAGCGCGACCACGCGGACTTCTTCGACAGCGTCGTAGTTCACGCTCACGAGGGAACCAAAGGAGCCCGCCTCCGGATTGGTGGTGTTGACCCCGTTGATGAGGAACACGTTTTCATTGGTCGAACTGCCGTAGGCCGTGGGGCTCTGAAACTCGGTGGTCTGCGTGGGAGCTCCAGATCCTTCGCCCATGCCAGGCGTCGTCAGCGCCAGGTCCAGAAACGCATCGCGGCTCGTCGGGATCCTGGTGAGCAGCTCCTGGTCGATGCGCGAATCGATCGTGGATGACTGCGTGTCGACGATTGGGCCCTCCGCGACGACCTTGACGGTCTCGGTGACAGCGCCGACAGGCAGCTCGAAGTCCAGGGTCACCGTGGCATCGGCGGACACCTCGATGTTCTCGCGGACAATCGTCTTGAACCCCGAGAGTGACGCCGTCACCGTATATCGCCCGATCGGGAGATTCAGGATGACGTACGTGCCGGTGCCCGATGTCGTCGCCGAGCGCGTGCGCATGAGCGATGGGCTGGAGACCTCGACACTGGCGCCCGGCAGCACGGCGCCGTCAGTGCCTGCCACAGTCCCCGTAAGCTTCCCTTCATGGATGGCCTGCGCGAAGGCAGTGGGCACGGAGGCCGCGAGCCACAGGAACGTCGCGCAGGACAGGGAAGCGAGGGTCCGACCAGGGATTGCCATCACACCCTCCGTTGGCGTAAGACTTCTTAAGACAATTTAAAGATGATTGGTAAACGTTTCCATCTTGATTGTCAAGAGGGGTTCGAGCCGGCAGGAGCGAAACATTGGTGACGAGCGTCGTACGAAACCGCGCGGTGGCCGTCCTGTCGCTGCTCGCCTTCTCCGCGTTTGCGGCCGGCGCTCTGGTTGTCTACCTGACTCGCCCGGGCGCGAATCCAGCCCGCGCGGTGCGGCAGGCCTGGGCAAGTCACGGCGTTGAGAAGCCGAATGTCGTGGTGATCACGCTCGACACGACGCGGGCCGATCACCTGGGCAGTTACGGCTACGCCGAGGCCAGGACGCCCGCCACCGATGGGCTGGCGCGCGCGGGCGTCCGCTTTGCCCAGGCCGCGACGCCGGTGCCGCTGACCCTGCCCGCGCACGCCTCGCTCATGACCGGCCTGTATCCGACCTATCACGGGGTCCGTCTCAACGGCACCACGGCGCTGGGGCAGGACCAGACGACGCTGGCTGAAGTGCTCGCGCACGCGGGCTATCAGACGGGCGCCTTCATCGGCGCGTTCGTCCTGGACAGCCGCTGGGGGCTGAACCAGGGATTCGGCGTGTACGACGACCAGTTCGACCTGCACAAGTTCAAGCACCTCGATCTCGCGGGTGTGCAGCGCCGAGGCGACGAAGTGATGGACCGTGCGCTGGAGTGGCTCGACGGCCACAAGCAGGGCCCGTTCTTCGCGTGGGTCCACCTGTACGACGCGCACAGTCCGTACGAACCGCCGGAGCCGCTGCTGACGGACTTCCGCAATCGCGGGCTCGCCGGCCTCTACGATGGGGAGATCGCGTTCGCCGATCAGCAGGTGGCGCGCTGCATCTCGTGGCTGCAGCGCTCGGGCCTCGACCAGCGCACCATCGTCGTGGTGGCCGGTGACCACGGCGAGGCGCTTGGCAGCCATGGCGAAGGCACACACGGCTACTTCGTGTACGACTACGCCCTCCACGTGCCCTTGATCATCTCGACGCCGATCGACGATCTCCGCGGCGTCCGCGTCGACGAGCAGGTCAGCCTCGTGGACGTGTTCCCGACAGTGCTCGCGCTCGCGGGCCTCGAGGTGCCAGGCAGAGTGCATGGCCGCTCGCTCGTCCCGCTGATGTTCGGCGTCGTGCCCGAGCATCCGGTCTACGCGTACGGCGAGTCGATGACGCCGAGCGTGCAGTACGGATGGAGCCCGCTGCACTGCCTGCGGTCGCCGCGCTACAAGTTCGTGCAGGCGCCGCGACCCGAGCTGTACGACCTCGCCGCCGATGCCGGCGAGTCGCACAACATCATCCGCGAGCAGGGGGACGTCGCGCGCCGGATGAGCGACGAGCTGAAGCGGGTGATGGACGACACCAGCCGCGATGCGCCCGCGCCTGAAGCGGCGAACCTCGATCGCGAGACCCTCCAGCGGCTGGCGTCACTTGGCTACGTCGGCGGAGGATCGCCGGCGTCGAAATCTGCCGCGGCGTCCGGGACCCTCGCCGACCCCAAGGACAGGCTCGCCGCGTTCGTCGAGGTGCAGCGCGCGGGTGAACTGATGGGCAGGGACGAGTACGGCCCGGCGGTCGAGGCTCTCGAGGCCGCCCTGAAGGAGGATCCGTCGATGCCGCAGGCGCGCGTGATGCTGGGGTCCTGCTATTCGGAGATGGGCCGCACCTCCGATGCCAGGAGTCAGTTCGACAGCGTCCTGAAGGACGACCCGCAGAGCATCGCGGCGCTGATCGGCCTCGCCAACGTAATGCTCGCGCAGGGAGAGACGGCCGACGTCATCACGCTCTGCAACCGTACGCTGTCGCTCGACGATCGCAACACGCAGGCCTACACGCTGCTCGGCGACGTCTACATCGGCCGGCACGAGCCGGCGAAGGCGCTGCCGTACCTCGAGAAGGCCGTGCAGATTCAACCGAAGCTGACGCAGAACCAGGTGAACCTGGCCGCGTGCCTGATCGAGGTGAAGAATTTCTCGCGAGCGCAGCAGATGCTCCAGGCCGTCCTCTCCGGTCATCCGCGGTTTCCCGGCGCGCAGTTCAACCTCGGCGTCCTCTACGAGGAGCAGGGCCGGCCGCAGGAGGCGCGTACCGCGTACGAAGCGGAAGTCGCCAATTACCCGGCGAGCTTCAAAGCCCGGTTCAACCTGGGTAAGCTGCTGGCCCAGCTCGAAGACTGGCCGGGATCGGTCTCCGAGATGCGCGAGGTCGTACGGATTGCGCCGCGACGCGCCGAAGGCTATCTGTTCCTCGCGCGCGGGCTGCTCCACGAAGCGGCCGCCCCGCTCGACGAGACCGAGCGCCTGGTGCAGCAGGGGCTCAGGATGGCCGATACTGCCGACCTCAAGGCGCTCGGCTGGTTCCTGATGGCCGACATCTTCAATCGCCGGCATCAGCCCGAGCAGATGAACGCAGCCCTGAAGAATGCCCGCAGGCAGGCTGCGGCCGTGAAAGGAGCGCCTCGTGAGACGACGACTCAGAGGAATTGATCCAACCGGTGTGCTGTGGCTGGCGGTGGCGCTGCTCCTGACTGCTGCGCGTTTGGCGGTCGCTCAGACCATACGCGTGGACACCAGCGCGGAGGTCAACACGTTCGTGCCGGAGCAGGCCTTTGGCGCCGGCATCGATCGGATGAACTCGACGGCGGTGGAAAAGCTGTTCACGCAGCCTGCCGTCGACAAGGTGCTGTCCGCCGGCTGGCAGACCGTCTCATATCGCCAGAACACGGAGCTGTTCGCGGAAGCATGGCATTGGAATCCCAACGGCACGTGGAGCGCCGGCGACAAGGGCTACTTCGTCGGCAGCCCGACGCCGGGCGAGCCCATTCAGCACTCGTACGGGTATTCACTCCCGCATCGCGGCGTCACGCGCAACGACGGGACCGGCAACAACGGCTACTCTCGAATCACCGACGGCGATCCGGCGACCTACTGGAAAAGCAATCCCTACCTGACGAAGACGTTCACCGGCGAGGACGATGCGCTACACCCGCAGTGGGTGACGATTGATCTCGCAGGCCCGCATCCTGTGAACGCCATACGCATCGATTGGGCCGCGCCCTTCGCGCGGCAGTATCTGGTCCAGTACTGGACCGGCGCGGAGGAGCCAGTCAGGCAGCCGACGAGAGGCACGTGGGTCACGTTCCCGGGCGGCTCGGTGGCCGGCGGCATGGGAGGATCGGTCACGTTACGGCTCAGCACGGCGCCGATGCCGGTGCACTACCTCCGCATCTGGATGACGGAATCGTCGAACACGTGTGACACGCACGGGCGTGAGGACCGGCGCAACTGTGTCGGCTACGCGATCAGCGAGATCTCGCTCGGCACCCAGGCCGCAAACGGCGAGTTCTACGACCTGGTCCGGCACACCGCCGATCAGGATCAGACGGTGACGATCTGCTCGTCGATCGATCCGTGGCACGAGCCATCCGACCAGGGGCCGACCACGAGAGAGCAGGTCGGTCTCGATTTCTTCTACAAGAGCGGCTACACGCGCGGGCTTCCGGCGATGATTCCAGTGTCGATGCTCTACGGCACGCCCGAGGATGCGGCCGCGCAGATCGCCTACCTGAAAGCACGCGGCTACCCGATCTCGTGGATCGAGATGGGGGAGGAGCCCGACGGCCAGTACATGCTGCCTGAGGACTACGCGGCGCTCTATCTGCAGTTCGCGACGGCGCTGCATCGCGTGGATCCGGGCCTGAAGCTTGGCGGGCCCGTGTTCGAGGGGGTCAACAACGACATCCTGGTCTGGCCGGATGTGAGCGGGAAAACGTCATGGCTCGGGCGGTTCCTCGACTACCTGCGCGCGCACGGCCGTCTCGCCGACTTGACGTTCATGTCGTTCGAGCACTACCCGTACGATCCCGGGCACATCCAGTGGAGTCACCTGTACGACGAGCCCGCGCTCATCAGTCACATCCTGCAGGTCTGGCGTGATGACGGCCTGCCCGCAGAGGTGCCGATGTTCATCACGGAACTGAACATCGCATGGTCGGGAGGAGAGTCGTTCGTGGACGTCTTCGGTGCGCTCTGGCTCGCCGACTACGTGGGCGCCTTTCTCGAAGCAGGCGGCGACGGTCTCTATTACTTCCATTACCTGCCAAGCGGGCTGCACAGCGGGTTCAATCAGTCCTTCGGCACGTTCGGGATGTTCACCGTCGACGCGAACTATCAGATCCAGCAGCCCACGTCGCAGTTCCACGCGAGCCAACTGATCACGCAGGAGTGGGCGCAGCCGGGCCGCGGCACGCACCGGGTGTTTCCAGCGTCGGCTGACGTCGTGGATCCGGCGGACCATAAGCTCGTGAGCGCATACGCGCTGCTGCGCCCGGACGGCACGTGGTCGCTGCTCGTCGTGAACAAGGATCAGCTCAACCCGCACCCGGTGAAGATCCGCTTTCAGAAAGGCCGCGACGGTGCCGAGAGCGTGTTCAGCGGCGCGGTGACGACGCTCACCTTCGGCAGCGCGCAGTACCGCTGGCATGCGAAGGGGAGCGCGGGATTCGCGGACCCGAACAGTCCTCCGGTGCGCGCCACGATCACCGCCGGAGAAGACACGGTGTTCGAGCTGCCGGCCGCGTCGATCAGCGTGATACGCGGGACGCTGGGGCCTCGGAGCAGCGCCGCCCCACGGCGCTGATCCGTCCCGCGAAGGCTCAGATGGACAGTGTCCGTTTGGTCGCCGCCGCCAGCACCACCGCGACGACGCCTTCGTCACCTTGATCCGCGATCGAGGACGCCTCGATGACGGTCGCGCTCATGTCAAAGCCGAGGCGCGGCAGCACCCGCTCGATGTCGTGCGCGGTCACACGGGCGCAGGGGTAGTCCGAGCCGCCGACCTTATAGAAATCGGTGTGTGCAAGACACGAGAGGAACAGCCGGCCTCCCGGTGCGACGACCCTGGCCAGGTTGGCCATGACCTCTTCCCACCGCACCAGGCTGATGCCGACTTCTTCTGTGCAGTAGAACGCGGACACGAGGGGATACGACTCGTCCGACCCGAGCACGTGATGCTGGGTCAAGTCGCAGGTGAGCAGCCGCGTCACTCTGGCTTTGGCGAGCGCTTCCAGCGCGGCGGCCTCACGTGACTCGAACGGACGCCCTTCGAGCTCGAGCACCAGCTTCGCGTAGTGACTCCAGCCACAAGCGTCCGGCGCTCCTCTCTGCCACTTATCGATTTCCGAGAGGTTCTCGGCCAGGTAATCGGCAACGTGAATCTCGCCGACCATGCGGGCAAAGGGCAGCACGTGATGCACGGTGGGGCCGCATCCCACTTCGAGCATCAGCGCCTGCGGGGGCATGTCACGAAGCTGCCGCGCGAGGAACTCGAACACGCGCCGTTCGTCGTTCGTCGGCGGCTTGTCACGATAGTACGTGTCGATATACGCGCTCGCAAACGACGCCGTCGTGCGGAAGTCAAAAAGGCCATCGACGGGTTCGCCGACCAATCGCCGCATGATGCCGGTTCCGTCAGAGCACCTTGAACGTCTGCAGGGAAGGATCCGCGGCCCCCTTGATCACGGCGCCATGGCTCTGCATGTACTGGAGGTACTCCACGATGTCGCTCGTGATGATCTCTCCGGCAGCGACGATGGGAACGCCTGGCGGGTACGTCGCAATCGTCTCGCCCGCCACCCGGCCGACAGCCGCCTTCGCCCGCACGACAGACTTCGGGGCGAACTTCGCGACTCGTGGCAGGACGGCGATATGCGGAATCGACGGCGGTGTGGGCAGGGCAATCCGCTCCGCGTCGCTTCCCTTGCGTACGATCGCTTTCAGCTCGGCCCGAAGCGCGGCGATATCACGGGCCGTCGTGCCGGGCGTGAAGAGAAACAGCACGTTCTGCACGGTGGCAAGTTCCGGATAGATGTGACGGCCCTGCAGCCGGCGCTCCACCTCGAAGCCGGTGAGTCCGGTGCCCGAGACGTCGATCGTGACCCGAGTGGGATCGAACTCGACGAACCCCGCTTTGGCGTCCTGTTCGCGTCCGAAGCACGAAACACCCGGCAGCTGGCGGCACGCAAGGCGGAACGCATCCGCCCTGGCAATGGTCTCCCGCCACACTTTGTCGCCCTGCTCGACCAGCTGGAGTACGCCCAGTTCGATCGACGCCAGGATGGGATAGGAAAACGACGTGCTGACCAGACCCAGCTCGTTGATGTGCTCGTACAGCCGCGGCACCGCCTTGCGGTTCCGCAGCAGCAGCAGGCTGCCCTGCGAGAGCGCGGTGGCGACCTTGTGTGTCGACTGGGCGACGAAGTCGGCGCCCACGTCTTCTGCGGCGGTGGGGAGCGCGTCACTGAAATGAAAGTGCGGCGCGTGTGCCGCATCCACCACGACCGGAAGCCCGCGATCGTGCGCGAGTGCCACGATGGCGGCCAGCTCGCCGACGATCCCGTAGTAGTTCGGGGACGTCAGGAACACGCAGTCGACCTGCTCGCGTGCAAGCAGGTCGTGCACCGCGTCCCGCGTCGGTCCGAGCGATACGCCGAGCTCGCGATCGTATGTCGCCGGCAGGTAGACAGGTTGAAAGCCGCCGTGCACCATCGCGGCGGTCACCGAGCTGTGCGCGTCCCGATTGACGAGCACGCGTCCGCCCGGGGGGCACGCCGTCAGCAGCGCGAGAATGTTGAGTCCGCTGGTGCCATGCGTGGACGGGAAGCACCATGCCACGCCGTAGGCGGCGGCCAGCCGGCGCTTCAGTCGCTGCAAGGGCCTGTCCCCCTGGTACGAGAACAGGCTCCCGAGCTCGCCGACCGACGTGCTCTGGTCCAGCTGAAAGGCGCCGGCGAGAAGCCGCGTCCCTTCGATGAGCGTCCGGTTCCGGCGGGCGGCGATCAGCATTGACGCAGGTGCCGGCAGCTCCGGCCCCCGCGATGCCCTGGCGTGGCAAACGACAGCCCGCCTGACACCTTCAGCAGCGCCGTGGTCAACGGCATCGCCTCGTCGAGGGACAACTCGCCGCTGGCGTCAGTGGCCTCGTCGTCCCGGAGGTCGCGCTCCGGGTCGCTCGACTCGCGGGCTTGTGAATTTCTCGCCATTGCGTGTGTTGTCACGTGGGAGCGCAGCGGACCGCGACACGACCTGATCGCAGCCAGCCTCGATCGACACGATTCCTCACTGTCTTTCGGCAACGGGCCGCAGAAACCTTAGCAGGCACCCTCGGTGGCGCTTCTTCACCGGAGACCTCACTAAAGGATCGCTACTGCCGAGCCGACGTCGTACGGGTAGGGCGGACGCTCGTACTGATCGGCGCGTTCCCGTCGATGCGCGCCCTCGCACGATTTTTCACGTGGAGCGAACAACGTGCACACGCGAGTCGGCTCGATCGTGGAGATGCGGAATGTGCTGGCCGCGCTGGCGCTCGTGGCTTTGTGCGGATCGACCGCGCGGGGCCAGACGGCGACCGGCACGCCGGACGCGCCTCCCGATCTGTCGAAGCTGAGTCTCGAGCAGCTCGTCGATCTCAAGATCGACTCGGTGTACGGGGCGTCCGCCTATCTGCAGAAAGTCACCGAGGCCCCCTCGTCCGTCACGATCGTCACCGCGGCGCAGATCCGCCGGTACGGGTTCCGGACACTGGCCGATGTGCTGCGAAGCGTGCGCGGCTTCTACGTCACCTACGACAGGAACTACAGCTACGTCGGTGTGCGAGGCTTCTCGCGGCCAGGCGATTACAACGCGCGGGTGCTCCTGCTCATCGACGGCCATCGGCTCAACGACAACGTGTTTGGCAGTGCCCTCATCGGCAGCGAGTTCCCGCTCGATATCGCGCTCATCGAGCGTCTCGAGATCATTCGAGGCCCCAGCTCGTCGCTCTACGGCACCAGCGCCTTCTTCGCGGTGATCAACGTGATCACGCGCGACACCCAGCAGGTGCGCGGGACGGAGATCGCCGGGTCGGTGAGCAGTCTCGAGACCGGGCAGGGACGAGTCAGCTACGGCCACCACTACTCGAATGACGTGGGCGTCGTCTTCTCGGGCACGCTGTACAAGAGCAAGGGTCAGGAGCGGCTCTTCTACAGGGAGTTCGACAGTCCCGACACCAACAACGGCATGGCCGAGCACGCGGACCACGACGGGGCCACTCAGCTGCTCGGAACAGCGTCCTACCACGGCTTCCGACTGCAGGGGCTGTACGGCACGCGCGACAAGCGCGTGCCGACCGCGTCGTTCGAGACGGTCTTCGACGATCCGCGGACGGGCACCATTGAAACCCAGGGCTACATCGATCTCTCGTACCGCCGCGACCTCCACAGCGGATGGCACCTCGCCAGCCGGGGTTACTACGATCGTTACGGCTACGACGGCGACTACGTGTACGAGAACGCCGACGGTGGTCCGCCGGCGACCATCGTGAACAAGGACTTCGCGCGCGGCGTCTGGTGGGGCGCGGAGCTCACGGCGAGCCGGCGAATCGCCCGCCGGCACACGCTGGCCCTGGGCACGGAGTTTCGCGACAACCTCCGGCAGGATCAATACAACTACGATCAGGAAACACAGGTGCAGCACCTGGACGACCGCCGTCATTCGACGAATTGGGCTGTCTTCGTCCAGGACGAGTTCACCCTCGGCGAGAAGCTGAGGCTGAATCTCGGCGCACGGCACGATCAGTACGACACGTTCGGCGGCACCACGAATCCGCGCATCGGCGCGATCTACAACCCGGCGCCCAAAACCACGCTGAAGCTCCTGTACGGGCAGGCCTTTCGCGCGCCGAACGCGTACGAGCTGTTCTGGCACCAGACCGATTTGGCCAAGGCCAATCCCGACCTGCATCCGGAAACAAACCGTACGTCGGAATTCGTGCTGGAACAGTACGTCGGCCATCACCTGCAACTGACCACCACGGCCTTTCACTATGCAGTGAAGGGCCTGATCACACAGCAGACCGATCCCGTCGATCAGCTGCTCGTCTACAACAACGTGGACACGGTGAAGGCCGATGGCGTCGAAGTGGAGCTCGAGGGAAAGTGGCGGAACGGCCTGGAGGGAGTCGTCGACTACACACTGCAGCACAGCCGGAACGCCCAGACGGGGGTCGCCCTGACCAACTCCCCCACCCACGTGGCGCATGTCAACATCATTGCGCCGCTCGGCCGCCCCGGTCTCTTCGCGGGCATCGAGCTCGGCTACCTCAGCTCGCGGCGAACCATCGCCGGCGGCAGCGTCGGCGCTGCGGCCGTCGCGAACCTGACCTTCTTCAAGCAGCGGGTCGCTAGAGGCCTCGACGTGTCGGCCAGCCTCTACAACCTCTTCGGCACCAGGTACTCAGACCCTGCCTCAGAAGAGTTTCGCCAGGACAGCATCGCGCAGGACGGCCGAACGGCGCGCGTGTGGCTGACCCTCACCTTTCCGCGCACGAACTGAGCGATGTCGCTGTGGCGCACCAGGAGACGAAGCACCGTCAGCAGGCGCGCACTCGCCTGGGGGCTGGCGCTCGCTCTCACCGTCGCAATCGGCGGGAAAACTGACGCCTCGGGCGCCGGCACGGCGGCGCCGCAATCGCCGGAATATCTGATCAAGGCCGCCTATCTCTACAACTTCGCCATGTTCGTTGAGTGGCCTGCCGAGGCGTTCTCCGCCTCGAGCGCGCCCATCGTCATCGGCGTCCTCGGAGTGGATCCATTTGGGTGGGCGCTCGACCAGATGGTGCAGGACAAGCGCATCAACAATCGGCGCATCGTGGTCGAGCGGTTCAAGCCCGGTGACGACGTCCGGCGGTGTCACATCCTGTTTGTCAGTCCGGCCGAATCCGCGCGCATCGGGGACCTCGTGCAGCGCGTCGGCGCCCAAGCCGTTCTGATTGTCGGAGACGAGTCGGACACGGTGAGCAGGGGCGGGACGATCGCGTTCACCGTCAAGAACGACAAGGTCGGGTTCGAAATCAACCTTTCAGCCGCCCGCCGCGCCAGGCTGACGATCAGCTCGAAGCTGTTGAACCTTGCACAGGCGGTTCGAGGATGATCGACATGCCACGCGTGAGTCTCCGCATCCTCTCCATCAAGCGGAAGCTGATGCTCATCACGATGAGCACCAGCACCGTCGCGCTCCTGCTGGCGTCGATCGGATTCGTCGTCTACGACATGGTCGCCTTCCGCAGCCAGATGAGCGACGACCTGATGACCCAGGCGGAGATCGTCGGCGCCAACAGCATGGCGGCGCTCGCCTTCCGCGACGGACCGGCGGCCCGGGAGATTCTCTCGGCCCTGAAGGCCAGAGAGGGGATTGTCGCCGCCGCGTTGTATGCGCCGGACGGTGCACTCGTGGCGGACTATCGGCGGGACAACGCGTTCGAGCAGGTCGTGCCTGCCCGTCCCGACGCGAGCGGCTCGCGATTCGAGGGCAACTACCTCCGGGTGTTCCATCGGATCGAGCTGCACGGGCAGACCCTCGGCACCGTCTACGTCGAATCCGACATGCAGCAATGGCACGAGCGCGTCACGCGCTACACCGGCATCGTCGGCGTGCTGATGCTGGGGGCCGCTGTCGTGGCCCTCGTGCTCTCAGCCCGGCTGCAGCGGATGATCTCGGAGCCCATTCTCGGACTGCGGGAGACCATGCGGAGCGTCTCGGCGAAGAAAAGCTTCGCCCTCCGCGCGGTCAAGTCCCACGACGACGAGATCGGGTCGCTCATCGACGGGTTCAACGCGATGCTCGCCGAGATTCAGAAACGCGACACGGCGCTGCAGGGAGTCAACGACAATCTGACCGCTCGCACGGGCGAGCTGGAGCGCGAGGTCACCGAACGCCTCAGGGCGCAGGAGGAACTGAAGACGCTCAATGCCACGCTCGAACTGCGCGTGGCCGAGCGCAGTGCGGCCGCCGAACAGCGGGCCTATGAACTCGCGCGATCCGAGGAAGCGCACCAGAAACAGAGCCGCATCCTCCAATCGATCCTGGACAGCATGACCGATGGCGTCATCGTGGCAGACGACGAGGGCCGCCTGATCCTCGTCAACCCGGCTGCCAAGAGGATGCTCCGGCTCGACGACGAGCCCGCGCCGCACGATCAGTGGGCCCACCGATACGGCCTCTACCTTCCCGACATGGTGACGCCCTACTCCATGGACCAGTTTCCATTGATGCAGGCCGTCAAGGGCCAGCCGGTCGCCGAC
>UEXX01000599.1_pt1 | contig 21600 bp, 19 predicted proteins | sample 4301161 | NCBI WGS metagenome assembly UEXX01 (sample SAMEA4773179, study PRJEB27434) | metagenome | biome: 2259; feature: agricultural soil; material: soil | place: USA | collected 2014-09 | depth 0.25 m
GACCCGACCGCGTCAGTTCCTGAGGACCCAACACCGTCAGCTCCCTGAGGACTCGACATCGTCAGTTCCCTGAGGACCCGGCTGCGTCAGTTCCCCGAGGCCCCGATATCGTCAGAACCCAAAGTCCGTGCTAAACTTGTGGGTCGGCCCGGCACGCGAGATGGCCGGCTGTGCGGACATGCTTGCTCTCGACGTCGCCCGGTTGCCCGAGCGGGCCGAATCACTCGATCGGACCGTTCAGCCGTCGGCTCTGCCGGCCGAGGACGACTACCGGATTACCGCCCCGGTGGTCCTCGAGGCCAGGGCGAGCAAGGACAAGGCGAAGGTCCACATCGTCGGGCACGCGACGACGACGCTGGAGCTGACGTGCGGCCGGTGCCTCGAAGGGTATTCGGTGCCGGTGGACGCGGAGTTCGACCTGATGTTCCTGCCCGCGGCCGAGGCCCCGGGTGCTGAGAGCGAGACGGAGATCGCCGAAGAGGACATCAACACGGCGTTCTATCGCGACGGCGTGATCGACCTGGGCGAGCTGCTGCACGAGCAGTTCTACCTGACGCTGCCGATGAAGCCGCTGTGCCGCGAAGACTGCAAGGGCCTGTGCCCGGTCTGCGGCGCGAACTGGAACGAAACGACGTGCGCCTGCGAGCGCCGGTGGGAGGATCCCCGGCTGGCGGGTCTGAAAGCGCTCTTGAAAGACAACGACGATGCCTAATCCAAAGCGACGCCATTCGAAGACCCGTACCGCCAAGCGCCGGACCCACGACGCGCTCGCGCCCGTGCAGACCGGCGAGTGCCCGCAGTGCCACGAGCCCAAGCGTGCGCACCAGGTGTGCCCCAACTGCGGCTACTACCGCGGTCGACAGGTCCGTCCGGTCGACGAGGCCTAGTTCGCGTCAGGTGAACCGGGGCCGCGGGCGCCCGCTCTCAGGAGCGCGCCGGCGGCTCACGCGTCTCCAGCTTTCGTGTCCGATCAGCATTCCGCTCCAACGTCGGCCATCGTCGTCGACGCGATGGGAGGCGACCATGCGCCCGGTCCCATCGTCGACGGCGCTGTTGCCGCAGCGCGTCACGTGCCGCGCGGCGTGTGTCTCGTCGGACGCCGTGACGATGTTGCGCGCGAGCTGGCGCGTCATGCGGATGCGGCCACCTTGCCGTTGAGCATCGTCGACGCGCCGGACGTCGTGGCGATGGCCGATTCGCCGGCCGTGGCGTTGCGGCGCAAGCCTGGCGCCTCGATCCGCGTGGCGGTGCAGGAGCTGGCGGCGAAGCGCGGCAGCGGCCTGGTGTCGGCCGGCAGCACTGGCGCAACCGTCATGGCCGCGTATTCCGGGCTTGGCCTGCTGCCCGGCGTCGACCGGCCCGCGCTGGCGACGACGATTCCAACGAGGCAGCAGCCGGCGGTGCTGCTCGACGCCGGGGCCAACGCGGAGTGCCGGCCCGGGCACCTGCTGCAGTTCGCGGTGATGGGTGCGGTGTACGCCCAGGTCGCGCTCGGCGTGCAGGACCCGCGCGTCGGCCTGCTGTCGATCGGTGAGGAAGAGACGAAGGGCAACGAGTTGACGCGCGAGGCGCATCGGCTGCTGAAGGCCGCGCCCGTGCGGTTCCTCGGCAACGTCGAAGCGCGCGACGTGTACTCGGGCGTGGCCGACGTGATCGTGTGCGACGGGTTCACGGGCAACGTCGCCCTGAAGATCAGCGAGAGCCTGGTGGAGATGGTGGAGGCGCTGCTCGGCGAGGAGCTGTCGGGGACGTTCTCGGCCAGCGTCGGCTACCTGCTCTCGCAGCGTGCGTTCCGGCGGTTTCGCCGGCGCGTGGACTACTCGGAATATGGCGGCGCGCCGCTGCTCGGCGTCGGCGGCGTCGTCATCGTCGGCCACGGCCGGTCCTCGGCCAAGGCGATTCGCAATGCCATCCTGCTGGCGGACCGGTTCTCGAGAGAACGGCTCGTGGAGCGCCTCGAGCAGGGCCTGGCCGGCATCACGGTGCCAGAGTCGTGATCGCGTTCGTCTTTCCAGGACAGGGTTCGCAGAAGGTCGGCATGGGCCGCGCGCTCGCCGAGTCGTTTCCCGAGTGCCGCGCCGTGTTCGACGAGGCCGACGCCGCGCTGGGCGAGTCGTTGAGCGGCCTCTGCTTCGACGGACCCGAAGATCGGCTGGTGCTCACCGAGAACACGCAGCCGGCCATCCTCACCGTGAGCATCGCGGCGGCGCGTCTGCTCGAGTCGCGCGGCATCCGTCCCTCAATCACGGCCGGTCACAGCCTGGGCGAGTACTCGGCGCACGTGGCTGCCGGCACGTTGTCGTTTGCCGACGCCGTGCGCATCGTGCGGCGCCGGGGCCGCTACATGCAGGAAGCGGTGCCCGTCGGTCGCGGCGCGATGGCGGCAATCCTCGGCCTCGACGGCGACAAGGTTGCCCAGGCGTGTGACGAGGCCGCCGAGGGAGACGTGGTCGCGCCGGCCAACCTCAACGCGCCGGGCCAGGTTGTGATCGCGGGGAGCACGGAGGCCGTGACGCGCGCGGGCGAGCGCGCGAAGGCGCTCGGCGCGAAACGCGTCGTCATGCTGCCCGTGAGCGCGCCGTTCCATTGCGCGCTGATGAAGCCGGCGGAAGAGCGCCTGGCGCCTGAGCTGCGGGCGCTGCCGTCGAGCACGCCGCGCGTGCCCGTGGTCGCGAACGTGGACGCCAAGGTGAAGACCGACGGCCCGTCGGGCATCGAGGCGCTGGTTCGCCAGGTGTCGTCGCCGGTACGCTGGGAGGACGTGGTGCGGCGGCTTGCGTCCTCCGGCATCCGCGCGTATGTTGAAGTGGGTCCCGGCACGGTGCTGAGCGGTCTGGTCCGGAAGATCGACCGCGCGGCGCGCGTGGCGAACCTCGAAAGCCCCGCAGACCTCGAGGCGGTGGAGCGCCTCGTCGCGGAGGTCACGGCCTGAGTGGCCGTGACGACCGGCTCGCCGACAGTCCCAGGACACATGCTGGAGTTGACCAACAGGATTGCGCTCGTCACGGGCGCGTCACGCGGCATCGGCCGCGCGATTGCCGAGACGCTGGCCCGTCAGGGCGCAGTGGTGATGGCCGCCTCGCGTGGTGAGAACGCGAAGGAGACCGTCGATGCCATCGCGGCCTCCGGCGGCCGCGCCGAGTTGCTGCCGCTCGACGTCACCGATGCTGCTGCTGTCGAGGCGGCGGTGGCGGGCATCGTCGCCAGGCACGGCCGGATCGACATCGTGGTGAGCAACGCCGGCATCACCCGCGACCAGCTGCTGTTGCGGATGAAGCGCGAGGACTGGGACGCCGTGCTGGCGACGAACCTCACGGCAACCTTCACCCTGTGTCAGGCGTCCTTGAAGCCGATGCTGAAGCAGCGGGGCGGGCGGATCGTCGCCATCAGCTCCGTCGTCGGGCAGATGGGCAACGCCGGCCAGGCCAACTACGCGGCGTCGAAGGCGGGCCTGATCGGGTTCTGCAAGTCCATGGCGCGCGAGGTGGCCACGCGCGGCATCACAGTCAATGTGGTGGCGCCCGGGCTCATCGAGACCGACATGACGAAGGTCATCACGGAGGACTCACGAGGGGACTGGGCGGCGAAGATCCCCCTCGGGCGGCTGGGCAGTCCGGCCGATGTGGCGCACGCCGTATGTTTTCTTGCCTCAGACGAGGCAGCGTATATTACAGGACACGTTCTGGCCGTGAATGGCGGGATGTACACCTAGGAGGAAGGGAATGGCCGTTGCGGAAAAGGTGAAAGCCATCATCGTCGAGCAACTCGGAGTGGACGAGGAGGAAGTGACTGCTGATGCCTCGTTTGTCGACGACCTCGGCGCCGACTCGCTGGACACGGTGGAGCTGGTGATGGCCTTCGAGGAGGAGTTCGGGATCGAGATCCCGGACGAGGACGCCGAGAAGATCACCCGCGTGAAGGAAGCGGTGGAGTACATCGAGGGGCACTCGAAGGGCAAGAAGTAGGGCGCCGCGGCCGGAGCTGCAGCGCCCGTACTCGGGCGGTGGAGGCAGAGTGAGCAGGCGAGTCGTCGTAACCGGCATCGGGCTGGTGTCGTCCCTGGGCATCGGCACCGAAGCGAACTGGATCGCCCTTCTCGAGGGCCGCAGCGGAATCGCTCCCATCACGCACTTCGACGTGTCGCAGTTCACGACACAGATCGCGGGTGAGGTGAAGGGGTTCGATCCGCTGGCGTTCGTCGAGAAGAAGGACGTCAAGAAGATGGACGTCTTCATCCAGTACGCCCTGGCGGCGTCGCAGTTCGCGATGGACGACTCGGGCCTCACCGTCACGCCCGCCAACGCGAACCGGATTGGCGTGTTCATCGCGTCGGGCATCGGCGGGTTCGGCACGATCGAGCGCGAGCACAAGGCGTACCTCGACGGCGGCCCGCGGCGTATCTCCCCGTTCTTCATCCCCTCGGCCATCATCAACCTGGCGTCCGGCCAGGTGTCGATTCGATTCGGCGCCAAGGGCCCGAACTCGGCGACGTGCACGGCCTGCTCGGCTTCGGCGCACGCGATCGGCGACGCGTACGAGATCATCCTGCGGAGCGCCGCGGACGTGATGATCGCAGGCGGGTCGGAGGCCGCGATCACGCCGATGGGGGTCGGCGGGTTCGGTGCGATGCGCGCGCTGTCCACGCGCAACGACGCGCCGCAGAAGGCCAGCCGGCCGTTCGACAAGGACCGCGACGGCTTCGTGATCGGCGAAGGATCCGGCGTCGTCGTGATCGAAGAGCTCGAGCACGCGAGGGCGCGCGGCGCGAGGATTTACGCGGAAATCGTCGGCTACGGCATGTCGAGCGACGCGTATCACATGACAGGCCAGCCCGAGACCGGCGACGGCGCCATCCGGTCGATGCAGGGTGCGCTCGAGTCGGCGGGCGTCTCGCCAGACGTCGTGCAGTACATCAACGCGCACGGTACTTCGACGCCCATCAACGATCCCAACGAGACGTTCGCCATCAAGCAGTGCTTCGGCGAGCACGCCCGCAAGCTGGCGGTGTCGTCGACCAAGTCGATGACGGGCCACCTGCTCGGCGCCGCCGGCGGCCTCGAGGCCGGCATCACGGCGCTCGCCATTCACCACCAGACGCTGCCGCCCACGATCAACCTCGACCAGCCGGACCCGCGCTGCGATCTCGATTACGTGCCGAACCGGTGCCGGAAGGCTGCGGTGACCTACGCGCTGTCGAACTCGTTCGGCTTCGGCGGCACCAACGCATCGCTCCTGTTCCGTCGCTTCGAGTAAGCGGGGCTGAAGCCCCGCCGCCACAATCGGATAAGCTTCAATGCATGTGTGGCGGCGGACCTTCAGGTCCGCAACGAACGCTGCACGCGTCATCATGAAAATCGCTGTCTGCATCAAGCAGGTCCCGACGCGCGAGTGGCAGCCCCGCCTGAACGCTGAAGGCACGTACATCCGCGAGCAGGACGCAAGTTGGGAGCTGAACGAACCGGACGCGTACGCGCTCGAGGAAGCCCTGCGCCTGAAGGAGAAGCACGGCGGCGAGGTCGTCGTCTGTGGGGCCGGGCCCGCGCGCGTCACGCAGGTGCTGCGGGAAGCGCTGGCGCGAGGCGCTGACCGCGCGATTCACGTCGAGGGTGAGTCGCTCGGATCGGCCGATGCTGCCGCGATCGCGGACGTGCTCGCCGACGCCGTACGCGACGAGGCGTTCGATCTGCTCCTGACGGGCCTGCAGTCCGACGACCAGGGCCACGCGCAGACCGGTGTCATCCTCGCCTCGCGGCTCGGATGGCCGCACGCCACGATCATCATGGAAGTGGCGGCCGAGGGCGGCAGGCTGCGCGTGAAGCGCGAGCTCGAAGGCGGCTGGTTCCAGTGGGTGGCCATGCCGCTCCCGGCCGCGTTGACCATCCAGAGCGGGATCAACCAGCTCCGCTACGCGACACTCAAGGGCATCATGGCGGCGAAGAAGAAGGAGATCCGGCGCGTCACGCCGGCCGCTGCCGTGCGGCACCGTCAGGAGATCGTCGCTCTTTACGTGCCGCAGAAGACCAAGCAGACGGAGATCATCACGGGCTCGGCCGTCGAGGCTGCCTCGACGCTCGTCCGCAAGCTCCGCGAGGACGCGAGGGTGATCGCATGATCCTCGTCATCGCCGAGCATCGGGATGGCGCGCTCAACCGCGCCTCGTGGGAAGCCGTCGCCGCTGCGCAGCACCTCGCGGCTGGCCAGCCGGTTGCCGTTGCCATCGCCGGCAGCGACGTGGCACGGGCGGCGGCCGAGATCGCGGCGGCCGACGTCTCCGAGGTCGTGACGGTCGCTGCGCCCGCTCTTGCCGCGTATACCGCCGACGGCTGGGTCGCCGCGCATCGCGCGCTCATCGACGCCGTGAAACCGTCGTTTGTACTGCTGCCGCACACGTACCAGACGCGCGATTTCGCCCCCGCGCTGGCGGCGGCGCTCGACCGCACGCTCATCACCGATTGCACGGCAATCAAGGCCGGGCCGTCCGGTCCGCTGTTCACGCGGCCGATGTTCCAGGGCAAACTGGCCGCCGACGTCCGGCCGCTGGGCGATGCGCCGTGGCTGGTGACCATGCAGATTGGCGCTTACCGCGCCGACGCGGCGAAGCGCGGCGCAGCGGCAGCGCCCCTGCGCGCCCTCGACGTCGCGGTGGACGCCGCTTCGATTCGCCAGGTGCCCGAGGCACCGTTCCGCGAGGCGCGGCAGGCCGTCGACCTCTCGCAAGCCGAGCGCATCGTTGCCGTCGGCCGCGGCATCAAGGGGCCCGAGCACCTGCCGCTCGCACAGGCACTGGCCGACGCGCTCAGCGCCGAGGTCGCCGCGTCGCGGCCCATCTGCGACGCGGGCTGGCTGCCCATGGAGCGCCAGATCGGCAGCTCCGGCCAGACCGTCGCGCCGAAGCTCTACGTCGCGGTCGGGATCTCCGGCGCCATCCAGCATGTCGTCGGCATGAAGGGCGCGCGCACAATCGTCGCCATCAACAAGGACGCCGAGGCGCCGATCTTCGAGGTGGCCGACTACGGATACGTGGGCGATCTCTTCGAGTTCCTGCCCGCCTTGACGACGGCCTTGGGGTCAGACGCTGTTAAGGTGTGAAGCCGAGCTTGGGGTCAGACGCTGTTAAGGTTGTAGGTGCTGCTTAACAGCGTCTGACCCCGTTTCCCTGATGACTCGCGAGACGCTCGACGTTGACGTGCTGATCGTCGGCGGCGGCCCCGCCGGCCTCTCGGCCGCGCTCCGTCTCGCCGACCTGCAGAACGCCCAGGGCGGCGAGCCGCTGTCGATCGCGCTGCTGGAGAAGGCGCGCGAGCCCGGTGCGCACATGCTCTCGGGCGCCGTGCTCGACCCCCGTGCGCTGGTCGAGCTCATTCCAGATTTCCGCAGCGCAGGCGCGCCGATTGCGGCCGATGTCGTCGAGGATCGCGTCTACGCCCTCAGCGCTGGCGGCAAAATCGCGTTGCCCCTCACGCCGCCGCCGCTCCGCAACCACGGCAACCTCATCATCTCGCTGAACCAATTCGCGAAGTGGCTGTCCACGCGCGTCGAGGCTGCCGGGATCGATGTGTTCACGGGCTTCCCGGGTGTGGAGGTCCTGTTCGACGGCGAACGAGTGGTCGGCGTCCGTACCGGCGATCGTGGCATTGGACGCGACGGCACGCCAAAGGGCACGTTCGAGCCTGGCGTGGATATCCACGCAAAGGTGACCATCTTTTGCGACGGCGTTCGCGGGAACCTGACGAAGCAGCTGCTCGCGCGGCTGCCGCTGGCCGCCGGCCGCGAGCCCGAGCAGTACGCCATCGGCATCAAGGAGTTGTGGGAGATTCCGCCTGACCGGCTCGAGGCAGGAACGGTCATCCACACGCTGGGATACCCCATGCGCATGGAGGAGTTCGGCGGCGCGTTCCTGTACGCGATGCCGGGCGGACGCGTGTCGCTCGGCCTTGTCGTTGGTCTCGACTATCGCGATCCGTCTTTCGATCCCTACTATGCGTTCCAGCGCCTGAAGCAGCATCCCCTCATCGCGGACCTGCTGCGCGGCGGGCAGCGCGTGAAATACGGTGCGAAGGCGCTGCCGGAAGGCGGCTGGAACACGATCCCGCGATCGTGGATGGATGGCGCGCTCATCTCGGGCGATGCCGGCGGCTACATGAACTCGTTCCGCCTCAAGGGCATCCATCTCGCGATGAAGACCGGCATGCTCGCTGCCGAGACCGCGTTCGACGCCGTCCGCGCCGGCGACACGTCGGGCTCACGCCTGCGCGGCTACGAAGAGCGCATCAACGCAAGCTGGGTCCGCGAGGAACTCTATCCAGTGCGCAACGTGCACCAGGCCTTCGAGCACGGGCTGCCCGTCGGCCTCGCGTTCTCGGCGCTCACCGTCCTGACCGGCGGGCGATGGCCCGGGCGGCTGCACGGCGAGGCTGGCCACTCGCGGATGCGGACGCGCGAGAAATACTACGGCGCGGCGCGGGGGCCAATCGCCGCATCAAACGAGGTACGGCCCGATCGCGTCCTGACGTTCGACAAGGTCACCTCGGTGCATTTCTCGGGCACGCGGCACGACGAGGACCAGCCCGTGCACCTGCTGGTCGAGACCGATGTCTGCCACTCGATCTGCGGCCCGGAGTATGGCCATCCCTGCCAGCGCTTCTGCCCGGCGAACGTCTACGAGATCGTGACTGGGGAAAGTGGGCAGCCGCGCCTGCAAATCAACGCGTCGAACTGCGTCCACTGCAAGACGTGCGACATCATGGACCCTTACCAGGTGATCACCTGGGTGCCGCCCGAGGGCGGCGGTGGTCCCCAATACGACGGGCTGTGACGACGCCACCGGAGTCGGACTGGAAAGCGTCGCGCGGCAAGCGGCTGCAGGCTTCGGCGATCGCGGCAGTCGGGTATCCGTCCATTCACGTGCTGGCCCGGACGTGGCGCTGGCGCGCCGAAGGCCTCGAGCAGCTCGACGCCGTGCGTGCCACCGGCCGGTACCCGATCATGGCGTTCTGGCACGGCCGCATCCTGCCGTCCATCTACTTCTTCCGCCACCGCAACATCGTCGTCATCACCAGCGACAACTTCGACGGCGAGTGGGTGGCGAAGATCATCCACCGGTTCGGGTACACCACTGTGCGAGGCTCCACGTCACGCAACGCCGCGCGCGTTGCGCTTCAGGCGAAGCGCCGCATGGAGGAGGGGCACGCCGTGGGGATCACCGTCGATGGTCCTCGCGGGCCCGCGCTGGTCGCGCAGCCCGGCGCCATCTGGCTGGCCAGGGTCACCGGCAATCCGATCGTGCCGTTTCACATCGAGGCGGGATCGTTCTGGACAGCGGGCAGCTGGGATGCCGCGCAGATTCCGAAGCCCTTCAGCCGCATCGGCATCGTGCTCGGCCAGCCGTTCCACATTCCCGCCGAGGCTGACGCTGCCGAGCTGGAGGCGTATCGAAGAGAGCTGGAGCAGCGCCTGATGGCGCTTCAGCCGAGAGCCCGAACGGTGGTTGCGGAGGCCTCATGGCCCTGACGATTGTCGCCTCGTCCCGCTTCGGCGATCACCTGACGCCGCCGGGACATCCCGAGTCGCCCGACCGGGCGGCCATCCTCGATGGTGTCGCCGAGCGCGCGAGAGTCCGCGGCGTCGCCGTGGTTGAGCCACGCGAGGCGACGGACGCCGAGCTCGAGCGGGTCCACACCGCCACCCACGTGCGGTCCATCGAAGCCACGCGCGGTCGAGCGGCGATGCTCGACGCCGACACCTTTACGTCGCCCGATACCGCAGACGTCGCGAAGCTGGCGGCGGGCGCCGCCATCATGGCCGTGGACGCCTGCGTGTCGAGCCAGAAATCGACGGCAGTTAGCGAGGTCGCGTCCGCGTTTGCGCTGGTGCGGCCGCCGGGGCATCACGCCGAGTCGGGGCGGGCCATGGGCTTCTGCTTCTACAGCAACGTCGCCATCGCCGCCGCGCATGCGGGTGCCCACGGGCTCACACGCGTGGCGATCGTCGACATCGATGTCCACCACGGCAACGGCACGCAGGAGATCTTCTACACGGATCCGAGCGTGCTCTTCATCTCCATGCATCAATACCCGTTCTACCCAGGCACGGGCGCCGCGCGTGAGATCGGTGCGGGGCCAGGCGAGGGCTTCACGGCGAACCTCGCAATGGAAGGCGGCTCGACGGATGGCGACTATCAGCAGGTGGTCGACACCGCGGTGCTGCCGATGGTGCAAGAGTTCCGTCCCGATCTGATCCTCGTGTCCGCCGGTTTCGACGCGCACGAAGACGATCCCCTGGGGCAGATGCGCATGACGACCGCCGGCTACGCGTGGACGGCTGGGCGCCTCATGTCCGCTGCGCGCCACGCGGCCTGCCCGCTCGCGCTCGTCACGGAAGGCGGCTACGCGCTTGGCGCGCTGTCGGCGTCGCTCGACGCGATGTGTGGCGTCCTTGAAGGCGGCACGCCGGTCGAAGGTGAGATGCGTGCGCCTACCGGCCGCGGCGATCGCGCGCTCACCGCGCTCCGCATGGCCCAGGGCGCGCGATGGGCTGGTCTATAATCGATCGGTGGCCGACTATCGACCTCAGGATCTCGATCGCAAGTGGCAGAAGCACTGGACCGAGTCGCGCGCGTTCGAGCCCACTGAAGACCCCTCAAAGCGGAAGTTCTACTGTCTCGAGATGTTCGCGTACCCGTCGGGACACGCGCATGTCGGGCACGTGCGCAACTACATCATCGGCGACGTGATGGCGCGCACGAAGCGGATGCGGGGCTTCAACGTCCTGCACCCCTTCGGCTGGGACGCCTTCGGCATGCCCGCCGAGAACGCGGCGATCAAGAGCGGGATTCCTCCCGACGTCTCCACATTTGCGAACATCGCCCACATGAAAGGGCAGCTCCAGCGGCTTGGTATCAGTTACGCCTGGGACCGCGAGCTGGCCACGTGCACGCCCGAGTACTACCACTGGAACCAGTGGTTGTTCATCCGGATGTTCGAGCGCGGCCTGGCTTATCGTCGGCGTTCGTCGGTCAACTGGTGCCCGAAGGACCTGACCGTCCTCGCCAACGAGCAGGTCGTGGATGGCGCCTGCTGGCGATGCGGCACCACTGTCGTCACACGCGAACTGGAGCAGTGGTTCCTGAAGATCACGGCCTATGCCGACGAACTGCTGACAGCGCTCGACACGCTCACGCACTGGCCTGAGAAGGTCGTGACGATGCAGCGGAACTGGATCGGGCGATCGGAAGGCGCCCGCGTGAAGTTCCCGCTGGCGGGAGGCGCGGCCGGCGAAGCGATCGAGGTCTTCACGACGCGCATCGACACGATCTACGGCGCCACGTTCGTGCTGCTCGGCCCGGAGCACCCGCTGGTCGAAACCTTCGCCGCCGTCAGCAGCGATCCGGCGGTCTTCCGTGGCGCGGTGGCGAGATTCCGTACGCAGGACCGGACCGCGCGCGTGTCCGGCGGGGTGGAGAAGGAGGGATTCTTCACGGGCCGCTACGCGGTGAACCCGTTCACGAACCAGCAGGTGCCTGTGTGGGTGGCCAACTTCGTTCTTGGGGAATACGGCACCGGCGCCGTGATGGCGGTGCCCGCACACGACGAGCGCGACTTCGAGTTCGCGCGCAAGTACCACTTGCCGGTTCGCGTAGTGGTGCGTCCGGTCGATGGCGGGATTCCGGATGCAGACGCCATGACTGAAGCCGTGTCCAACGATGGCGTCCTCGTAAATTCCGGGCCGTGGGATGGCACGCCCTCGGACGCGGCCCGTTCGCGCATGACGGCCGACGCGAAGAGCCGGGGCCTCGGCGAGGGCACGGTACAGTTCCGCCTGAAGGACTGGGGCATCTCGCGTCAGCGGTACTGGGGCACGCCGATCCCGATGGTGTACTGCGAGAAGGACGGGGTCGTACCCGTGCCCGACGATCAGCTGCCGGTCGTCCTGCCGGAAGTGGTCGAGTTCACGGGCAGGGGCGATTCGCCGCTGGCGCAGGTGCCGGAGTTTGTGAACACGACGTGTCCGAAGTGCGATGGTCCCGCCCGGCGGGAGACCGACACGATGGACACGTTCGTCGATTCCTCGTGGTACTTCGATCGCTTCTGCGACGCGTCGAATCCCCGGCAGCCCTTCGACCCGGCGAAGGCGAAGTACTGGATGCCCGTGGACTTCTACAGCGGCGGCGTCGAGCACGCGATCCTGCACCTGATCTACTCGCGGTTCTTCACCCGGGTGTTCCGCGACCTCGGCTTCGTGGATCACGACGAGCCGTTCACCCAGTTGCTCACGCAGGGCATGGTGCTGAAAGACGGCGGCATCATGTCCAAGTCGAGGGGCAACGTGGTCGATCCGGATGCGATGATCAAGCGCTACGGCGCCGATGCCCTTCGCCTGTACGTGATGTTCGTGGCGCCGCCCGAGAAGGAGATTGAGTGGACGGACGCAGGGCTCGAGGGGAGTTTCCGGTTCCTGGCGCGCGCGTGGCGCCTTGTGGATCATTGGTCGGATGCCGTGCGAGGCGCACCATCCGCGGAAGTGAACACCGCTGAGCTCAACGAGGCCGAACGGACGCTGCGGCGCAAGACTCATGACACGGTCCATCGGGTGACGGTGGACATCGAAACGCGTCAGCACCTCAATACGGCGGTCTCCGCCCTCATGGAACTGGTCAACGAAGCGTACGACTTCAGCGACCGGACCAGCCTCGGTTCGCCTGCCGTACGCAGCGATCGCAGTGTCGAGGTCGCCGAGCGCGCACAGACGTTGGCGGTAGTGCGCGAGGCCGTGGACGCGCTGGTGCTGATGTTGTCGCCGTTTGCGCCACACACGTGCGAAGAGCTCTGGGAGCGCCTGGGGCACAAGGGAGGGCTGACAGCCGCGCGATGGCCGTCGTTCGACGCCGAGGCCGCGAAGGCGGAGTCGATTGTGGTGCCGGTGCAGGTGAACGGCAAGCTTCGCGGCCGGATCACGGTCGCGCCGGACGCTTCCGAGGACGAGCTCCGCGAGAAGGCGCTGGCCGATCCCGCGGTACAGGCACACACGTCGGGAAAGACGGTGAAGAAAGTCATCGTCGCGCGCGGGAAGCTCGTCAGCGTGGTGGTGAGCTGATGAATCGCCGGACGTTCCTCTACGGGCTGCTGGCTGCCGGCGCGGGCAGCGCGTCGTGCGGCTATGCGCTCGCGGGCCGCGGCTCGTTCCTTCCCGACTACATCCAGACCATCGGCGTACCGCAATTCGTGAACAACACGCCGTACTACGTCGAGCAGGTTTTCACCGAGCGCGTGCGGACCGAGTTCATCAACCGCGGTAAGTACAAAGTACTGCCAGAGGCGACGGGCGTCGATGCGCTGCTGAACGGCGAGATCATGTCGATCACGATCGCTCCGGCCAGTTTCTCGGATCAGCAGCAGGCCAGCCGGTACATCATCCTCGTCACCGCGAAGATCGAGTTTCGGGACCTGAAGACGAACAAGGTGCTCTGGGACAACCCGCAATGGCAGTTTCGTGAAGAGTACGAAGCCTCGGCGGCCGTTGACGCGCTGGATCCCAACGCCTTCTTCAGCCAGGACCTCAACGCGCTCGACCGCGTGAGCACGGAATTCGCGAAGTCGGTGGTCAGCGCAATCCTCGAGGCGTTCTGATCCGTGCCCCAGCTCCGTCCCGACGCCGTACGTCAGCAGATCGCCAGCTCGAACACGGATCCGGTCTACCTGATCGCGGGCGATGACGATCACGAGAAGTCGGCGCTGGCGCTGGCATTCGGCGAGATGGTGGAAGAGGGGTTGCGCGCCTTCAACGTCGAGCGCCTGTACGCAACCGACAGGGCGGTGACTGCTCTTCAAGTGACCGAAGCTGCGCGCACACTGCCGATGCTCTCGCCGCGGCGCATCGTGATCGTCCTGTCCGCCGAGAAGATGCTCGCGCCGAAGAAGGGGCGCGGTGCCATCGAGCCCGATGGCGACGAGGAGGGGAGCGGCGATCTCGAGCCGCTACTCGACTACCTGCAGAACCCGTCGCCCACCACGTCGCTGGTCTTCGTGTTCTCGGCTGCCGACGGCGCTCCAGACGCGATCCCGCTGGCGAAGAACCTGCGCATCACGAAGGCCCTGGCGAAGGTGGGTACGCTGGTGTTGTGCACGGGCCTCGATGGGGGCAAGGACTCGTCGCGCTGGGTGATCGATCGTGCGAAGGCCGCCGGACTCGAGATCGATCGGCAGGCGGTGACGAGGGTTCTCCAGCTCGCCGGCGACGATCCGGGACACGTGCGCGCCGACGTCGAAAAACTGCTGCTGTTTGCTGCCGGCGCGGGGCGGATCACCGTGGACCACGTCGCGGCCATGGCTGGCACGCCCGTGCATCACGGCGATGACTGGGCGCTGGTCCGCGCGCTCGAGGCAGGAAACCCGGCCGCGGCCCTTCGCGAGCTGCAAGCCGCGCTCGACAACGGGGGTGTCCCGTACCAAATCCTCGGGCAGATTGGATACGCCATCAGGACGCCGCCGCCGCGCGGGCGGTTTCCCACCCGGCGTGTGCCGGCGGCCGTCGAGGCGCTGTTCAGGACGGATGTGGCGATGAAATCCTCGGGCGGCGACCCGAGGGTGCTGCTGGAACGGCTGATTGTGGAGCTGTGCGGTTGAGGCGCGGAGCGCCCCTCCCACAACCCACGTAACCGAGAACTACGCGGCGGTTTTTGTCGCGATTCGCTTCACAAGCCGCGACTTGTAGCGGCCGGCCGCGTTCTTGTGGATGACGCCCTTGTTGGCCATCTTGTCCACCAGCGAGAACGTGGCGGTGAGCGCCGTCTTGGCGCCGGCCAGGTCGCCCTGATCGATGGCCGTGCGGATGCTCTTCAGGGCCGTGCGAAGCTTGCTCCGCGTCTGACGGTTCTGTTCCCTGCGCTTGATGTTCTGGCGGTGCGCCTTGTCGGCGGAGGAGACTTTCTTCTTCGTTGCCACGCGTTGTGCCCTCTCATGCGGCCCGTGCGCCCCTGCGCGCAGGCCCTCAAGTAGTCAGAACCTCCAATTTTAGCACACCATCCGCGGGCAATCGGCGGCTGGCCCCTTGCCAGGCGCCCTGGTACGCGGCTTGCTGCTGATACAGTCAGGAAAGGCCGGCCGCAGCTGGACCCTCGAAAAATCGCCGTAAATCGGCGAGGTTCCTGGCTCAACGGCCGATAGAGGTCGGTAATGCGCACAGCGCCTGTCGGCTCGCTGGACACGCTGCTCGAAACCTTGGATCTCCGACGTCCGGCCGTGGCGGCCCACAGCCGCCGTGTGGCCGCCTGTGCGCGGCAGCTCGGCCAGTTCGTCGGCCTCGGTCCCCGGGACCTCGAAATCCTCGTCACGGCGGCGCTGGTGCACGACGTGGGCGCCCTCGTCGGCCGCGCAACCGACCCGCATGGCCTCGAGACCTCGTTCGGCCTCGACGAGGAGGTCTCCGACACGCTCTGGTACGCCGCTCGCCGCTACGACCACCATCGCCACGCCCCACTCGTCGCGAGGCTGCTGGCCGTGGCGCACGCCTTCGACGACCTCACCTCTCCGCGTGAGTATCAGGTAGCGATGCAGGCCGACACGGCTCGCATGGCGATCGCGAGGGACGCCGGACGGAAATACTGTCCGCTGGCCGTGAACGCGTTGATGGGCGTCCGTCCTGAATTGCTGGATGAGGCGGGCGAGCGCGCGCTGGCTGACGTCACGGTGGGCGGCCGCGCCGACATCGATCGGTCGCGGCTCGATGCGGCCCGACCGTGGAAGGTGGACTACCGGTTCGTCACCACTTCGTAGGTGCCCTCGGGCTTCTTGTCCGAGTACCGCGGTACCTCGCGCCCGTCGATCAGCTCGACGATCTTGAAGATCCGCTTCCGCGGGCCAATCCGCACTTCCGTGACCGAGACGATCCGCCGCACGTAGCTCTGAGTCTCTTTGTACGGTGGAATCGTGCGGCCGTACTTCTCGACGGCGCCGGGGCCCGCGTTGTAGGCGGCCAGCGCCAACTCGGTCTTTCCGTCGAATCGATCGATCAGCTTTCGGAGGTACGCGACGCCGGCGCGGATGTTCTGCTCGGGGTCGAACGGATCGGACACGCCGTACGCCGCGGCGGTGGACGGCATCAGCTGCATCAGGCCCAGCGCGCCCTTTGCCGAGACGGCGCGCGGGTTCCATCCCGACTCCACGCGGATCACCGCTCGCACCAGGTCGGGGCTCAGATCGTGCCGTCGCGCATGCTCCGCCACGACGTCGCTCATGCGGCTCTCGAGCCTCTCCATGGACACCAGCGCCCCCGTCGTCCGGTACTGGTCGTTGCCATGGACGGCAAACGTCTGCGCCTGGACGCCCGTCGGCGCGGGGTGCTCCGACACCACGAGTCTGCCTTGTTCGTCTCGCCAGGCGTAGATTTCTGCCTGGGCCGGGACTGCGCGCAGAATGGCCGTCAGGGCCACGACAATCGCGAAGGCTCTGGTAGACAAGGGGTTATCACGAGCGGTCCGGCCAAATCGGTGCCGGAGAGTCTCGTTACACCCCTTGAGCAGGGCAGGGGACGTGCCAGGGCGCCACTGAAGTCCCGCCGCCACGACTAACACAAATGGGGAAACGTCTGTGGCGGCGGGGCTTTAGCCCTGGACAAATAACAGCGCGCTACGTCTTTCGAGCGTCGAGCTCGCCAATCACCCGGGGAGCTTCGGCGAGCATGTGATCAATCTGTGCCGCATCCGACCCGCCGGCTTCGGCAAAATCTGGACGCCCGCCGCCCTTGCCGCCGACGAGAGGTGCCAGGGCCTTGACGATGTTTCCAGCGTGGAAGCGCGCCTTCAGATCGGGCGTAATCGACGCGACGATGGAAACGCGATTCTCGGGGCCGGCCGACGCGAGGACGACGCCGCCGGTCTTCAGCTGATCTTTCGTGTGATCGCTCAGTTGCCGGAGCGCGTCCCGATCGAGCCCTTCGACCTTGCGGAACACGAACGTGACGCCGTTGACCTGCGCGCGCGTGCCAGCGCCCTCGGCGTCGCTGCTCACGCCGCCGCCGAGCGCCGATTTCACCTTCAGCTCCTGCACCTCGCGCGCCAGGCGCTTCGCCTCCGCCTGGAGCTTCACGATGGCGTCGGCCGCCAGTCCTTCGCCGACGTTCAGCGCTGACAGGACCTTCTTGAGCGTCGCGCGATGCGCCTGCAGATCGTGCAGCGCGCCGGTGCCGGTCTGCGCCTCGATGCGCCTGACTCCGGCTGCCACTCCGCTCTCTTCGGTGATGGTGAACAGTCCGATGTCGCCCGTCGCCTTCGTGTGCGTGCCGCCGCACAGCTCGGTGCTGAAGCCGGGAATCGAGACGACGCGGACCTGGTCGCCGTACTTCTCACCGAACAGCGCCATCGCGCCGGACTTGATGGCCTCTTCCGTGTTGCGCACCTCGGTCGAGACGCCGGTGTTGCGCAGGATCTGCGCGTTGACGATCTCCTCGATCTCGGCCAGCTCCGCCGGCGCGACGGCGGAGGAGTGCGTGAAGTCGAACCGCAGCCGATCCGGCGCAACGAGCGAGCCCGCCTGCTTGACGTGCGGGCCGAGCACCTGGCGCAGGGCGGCATGGAGCAGATGAGTGGCCGTGTGGTTCCTGCGGGTGGCGTCCCGGGTGGTCACGTCGACCACGGCTTCGACCGACTGGCCCTCGCCGAGCGGCCCCGCGACGACGGTTACGAGATGGCCGCGCGGGAGCCCGGCGCCCAGCCGGACGACGCCCGTGACGCTCGCGATGGTCGTCCCGGCTTCGTTCTGCAGGGTCCCGACGTCCGATACCTGGCCCCCGGCCTCGAGATAGAACGGCGTGCGGTCCAGGGCAATCACGCCGGACTGCCCGGTTGCGAGCTCGTTCACTTGCTGCTTGCTGTCGTCGAAGAGCGCCAGAATGCGCGCAGCCTTGACGGTCGTTGTCGTGTAACCCTCGAAGGTCTCTTTCGCCGCGCGAAGACGCTCGGCCGATTCCGCTGACGCAAAAGCGTAATCGTCGGCCTTCTTTCCGTCGAACGCGCTCTTCGCCCGCGCCTTGTCGCGCTGTCCTTGCATCGCCGCGTCGAAGCTCGCGCGGTCGAAGGCCAGCTTCCGCTCGGTCGCCATGTCTTCGATGAAGTCGAGCGGCAGTCCGAAGGTGTCGTACAGCTTGAACGCCTCGTCGCCAGACACCGGCGAGCCCGTGGACGCGGCACGATCGAGTAGCTCCTCGAGCTTAGGGAGCGACGCGCTGAGGACGGTGTCGAAGCGCTGCTCTTCCTGGCGGATAGTGTTCTGGATGCTCTTGATGTTGGCTCTCAGCTCCGGATAGGCGTCGTGCAGGCTGTTCGCGACAATCGCTGCAAGGTCGTGCAGCATGAGCCGCTCGAACCCCAGATGCTTGAATTGGCGCATTGCACGGCGCATGATTTTCCGCAGCACATAGCCCCGCCACTCGTTGCTCGGCAGGACGCCGTCGGCGATGAGAAATGTCGTGGCCCGCACATGGTCCGCGATGACGCGCGTTGAAACGGCTTCTGGCGTCATCGCGGTTGCCAATTCGGTCGTGGAGGTGTGGCCGCCCCGCCAGCCTTCGATTGCTTCCAACAGGGGCGCAAAGACGTCCGTGTCGTAGTTCGACAGCGTCCCCTTCTTGATCGCTGTGATGCGCTCGAGCCCCATGCCCGTGTCGATCGACGGCTTCGGCAGCGGCTGGAGCGATCCGTCAACCTGGCGGTCGAACTCCATGAACACGTTGTTCCAGACTTCGACGAACCGGTCGCAGTCGCACGCCGGGCCCAGGCACACCGGTGCGGAACAGGGCAGGTCGTTGCCGCGGAAGTAGTGGATCTCCGAGCAGCGGCCGCACGGGCCCGTATCGCCCATCGACCAGAAGTTGTCGCTCGCGCCGAGCTCGTGGATGCGGTCGGCCGGCACGAACTCCTTCCACCGCGCGTACGCTTCATCGTCTCTCGGGATCCCGGACTCGCCCTTGAAGATCGTCGCGAACAGGCGATCCGGCGGCAGCTCCCACTCGGTCGTCAGCAACGCCCACGCGTAGGCAATCGCGTCCTGCTTGAAGTAGTCGCCGAAGGAGAAGTTCCCCAGCATCTCGAAGAACGTGTGGTGGCGGAGCGAGGGGCCGACGTTGTCGAGGTCGTTGTGCTTGCCGCTGACGCGCATGCACTTCTGCGAGGTCGTCGCCCGTGAGTACGCCCGCTGTTCCCGGCCGAGGAACACATCCTTGAACTGGTTCATCCCCGCATTGGTGAACAGCAGCGTCGGGTCGTCGTGCGGCACCAGCGGCGAGCTGGGCACACGCCGGTGGCCCAGGCCTTCGAAGTAGGCGAGGAAGGACTCACGGAGCTCGGACGATGTCATAAGCGATCAATTGTACAGCGCGCGGGTAATCTCACCGCGGACACCACGGCCGGCAGAACGACAAATCCCGTCGTCAGCGTCGAAGACGCATCCGGGGCCGCCACGATGAAGCGATGCTATAAGATTTCGCCATGACCGAGCGCATTGGCGGCCGGCGCATTGGGGCACTCATGGTCGCGGCCGCGTTGGGTATCGGGATGATGAGGCCGCTCATGGCGCGCCAGGATCCGGCGCCTCTTCCCAACGATCCCTGGGACGAGGCAGAAGCCATGCCGCCTTCCGACCTGGTGCAGTTGCTCGGTGACGTGACGCCTGCGCCCGCGGTCGTCTACGTCGGCTTCAAGCCACTCTATCGTCCCGGGCACATCCCCGGTGCGCCCCTGCATGGTCCAACGTCCGACCCGCAAGGCCTCGAGGACCTGCGGCGCTGGGCCGAACGGATCCCGCGATCGACGATGGTCGTGATCTATTGCGGGTGCTGCCCGATCGACAAGTGCCCCAACGTACGGCCTGCCTTCACCCTGCTCAAGACGATGGGGTTCACAAACCTTCACGTGCTCCGGCTGACCACGAGCTTCGCGACGGACTGGGTGGACAAGGGCTTCCCCGTCGAAGCGACGAGTAAGTGACGAGCAGTTCACCTACACCTGTCGAAGCGCGGTCGTCGGGTCGACCCTCGTGGCGCGGCGGGCGGGACGATATGCGGCCACGCAGGCGGTGACCAGGAAGAGCGCAGGCACGGCGATGAAGGTGGGCAAGTCGATCGCCTGGACGTCGTAGAGCAGGCCCGCCGTCACGCGGCCCAGCGCGGCTGCAGCGACGAGGCCGATGGCAATGGCCGGCACCGCCACCCGCAGCGTTTCCGCTACGAGCATGCTCAGAATCTGACGCCGCCCGGCACCGAGGGCGATGCGGATGGCCAGCTCACGGCGTCGAATCGTGATCGCGTAGCTCAGCACTCCATACAGCCCGACCAGCGCGAGCGCCAGCGCGATGGCGGCGAAAACACCGACGATGAACGCGCCGGCACGCGCGTTCCAGAGCGCCGTCGTGACATGCTGCGACATCGTCCCCAGCGCCAGCACGGGAAGCTCCGCGTCGAGAGCGCGAATCTGCTCGCGAATCGGCGACACGAACAGCTCCGGGTCTCCCGTGGTCCTCACGTTGAGCACGAGCGCCTGCTCCGGCCACTGTCGAAGCGACAGGTACGCCACTGGAGCCGGATCCTCGCCGACGGAGTTGACCTTGCTGTCGGTGACGACGCCGACCACCAGCGTCGGCCGCTCGCCGAAGAAATGGAACCGCCGGCCGACGGCATCCTTCCCGGGCCAGAAGCGTCGCGCCATGGTCTGGTTGACGATGGCGACGGCGTCGGACTCCGGTGCGTCGTATTCCTTGACGCCGCGCCCTGTGAGCAGCCTGATGCCCATCGTCTCGAAGTAGTTGGGCTCCACCGCGTTTGTGGCGACGAACTGGCCATTGCCACCGGGCGGCGGGGCGTCGCCATCGAGGAAGACCGTCCGGCCAAATCCTCCGCCAACGAGCGGCATCATCGACGACAGGCTGACGCTGCGGACGCCAGGCAGGCTGCCGACTCGCGCGACGAGCGTCTTGCCGAATGCCGACGACTGATTGGACGTGTAGCCCTGGGCGCCGAGATCGAAGAAGCCGGCGACGAGTTGATCAGAGGCGAACCCGATCGGAATCCGGCGCGCGTTCTGGAAGCTGTGGAAAAACAGGCCCGCCGTGACAAGCGCCACGATTGACAACGCGACCTCGGCGATGAGCAGCACGTTGCGGAGGCCCCAACGGCGAACACGCGATTCCGCCCCGCGATCTCGCAGGTCCTGCACCGGCGCGCTGCCGAACACCTGCACCATCGGCGCCAGGCCGAACAGCATCGACGTGCCGACGGCCACGAGCACGCTGAACAGGAGCAGGCGCAGGTCGACCGTCGTCGGGATCTCGATGACCGGCAGTGTGTCCGTCGGGCGGACGGCCCACAGCGCCTGCCATGCGAGGGCGCCAATGCCGATTCCGACGGCGGCTCCGCCGAGCGCGAGCAGCACCTGCTCGGTCAGGAGCTGGCGGGCCAGCCGGACGCGGCCGGCCCCCAGTGCCACGCGGACCGCGATCTCTGTCCGTCGCGCCACGGCTCGGCCCACCAGCAGGTTCGCGACATTCGCGCAGGCGATCAGCAACACGACGAGAACCACCAGGCCCACTACCGTCGACGCCAGCATCAGCGTCGACC
>UEXX01000543.1_pt1 | contig 21285 bp, 16 predicted proteins | sample 4301161 | NCBI WGS metagenome assembly UEXX01 (sample SAMEA4773179, study PRJEB27434) | metagenome | biome: 2259; feature: agricultural soil; material: soil | place: USA | collected 2014-09 | depth 0.25 m
CCAGCAGGTCGTAGTCGTCGAGCCGTTGGCCGCCGCCGATGATCTCGCCGTAGCCTTCGGGCGCCAGCACGTCGACGCACAGCGCTTTGTCGGGCTGCTGCGGATCCGGCTTCATGTAGAACGCCTTGATCGCCGCCGGATATCGGTGCACGGCGACGGGGCGATCGAACTGATCGGAGAGCACCGTCTCGTCCGTGCCGCCGAAGTCCGTGCCGTACTGGAAGGGCAGGCCCTTCTCGACGAGGAGCGTTGCCGCATCGTCGTACGAGATGCGCGGGAACGGCGCCTTCACTGACTCGAGTTTCGACGTGTTCCGCTCGAGCACCTTCAGTTCCTTTTGCCGCCGGTCGAGGACGCGCGAGACGACGTGCACCACCAGCCCCTCGGCCAGCTCGATGACATCGTCCAGCGTGGCGTACGCCACTTCCGGTTCCACCATCCAGAACTCGGTGAGATGACGCCGCGTCTTGGACTTCTCAGCGCGGAAGGTCGGCCCGAAGCAGTAGACCCGGCCGAGCGCCATCGCGTTGGCCTCGTTGTAGAGCTGTCCGCTCTGCGTGAGGTATGCCGTCGTGTCCTCGAAGTACTGCACCGGGAACAGCGTGGTCGTGCCCTCGCACGCGGCAGGCGTGAAGACGGGCGTGTCGGCGAGGATGAAGTCCCGTTCGTTGAAGTAATCGCGGACCGCGTTGATCACCTCGTGCCGCACGCGGAGGATCGCCTGCTGCCGCGGGCTGCGGATCCAGAGGTGGCGGCGGTCGAGCAGGAAGTCGACGCCGTGTTCTTTCGGCGTGATGGGGAAGTCGTGCGCTTCGTGATTGACCGTGATCCCCGTGACATCGAGCTCGTAGCCGCCCGGCGCGCGCTGATCGGCACGCACGGTGCCGGTGACGTCGAGCGAGGTCTCCTGCGACAGGTGATCCGCGGCCTTGAACAGGTCCTCACCGACGGCGGCCTTCGACATCACCGCCTGGATGAAGCCGCTGCCGTCGCGGACCTGCAGGAAGTGGATCTTGCCGCTCGACCGGCGGTTGTGGAGCCAGCCGCGGATGGTGACGGACTGGCCTTCGTGCTTCGCGATGTCCTGGATGTAGGTCATGACGTCAACAGGCCCTCGAGCTTGCGTCTCGCGCGTGCGGCTTTCTCGAGCACGTCGCGTGGCCGGTCGCCGGCCAGCTCGAACATCCACGTGCCCTCGTAGCCGATCTTCCTGAACGACATCATTACGGATGGCCAGTTGATGGCCCCATCGAACGGCACACGGTGATCGTCGCGCCGTCCATCGTTGTCGTGCAGGTGCGTCGTCACGAGGTACCCGGAAGCCGCTTCGACCGCCTCTGTCACGTCACCGAGGATGCGGGCGTGCCCCGTGTCGAGGCAGATGCCGAGGCCGTCGATCTCCAGGTCGTCCTCGATCAGGCTCACGAGCGTCTCCGCGTCGCCGATCAGGTTGGGGATCACCTCGAGCGCCAGGCGGACACCGAGCGGCTGCGCCGCCTGCTGCAACTCCTCCACGCTCTTGACGAACGCGTCTCTCCGATTATCGCGTGGCTCGGGCCCCTGGACGGTCGGAGTCCCCGGGTGCAGGACCACCAGGCCCGCGCCGAGCCGATAGGCTGCCGCTATCGCCGCCAGCGTCTCGTCAACCGCGCGGCGCCTGTTGGCTTCGACGCCATGCGCGATCGAGTACGCGGGCCCCCAGACCCCATCGGTGAAGCCCTCGCTCGTCGGTGCGTGCACCGAGTGCGGCCGGAGCCTGGCATCGGCCAGGTGCTCCCCTATCGCAGCCACCACGCGCTCGTCGTGATAGTCGAAATGCGTGCGTGTCGCGAAGATCTCGACCGCCTCGAACCCGTGCGCGGCGATTTCGACCAGGTGATCGCGGTCCAGACGGGCGCCGTGGTACAGGTGCGTCGAGATGCCGAACTGCATGGGGGCAAACCCACAGTTTAGCAGGTCAGGGACGTGTCCGTGCTTTGTGCCGGGTGCTGCGTGCTTCGTGCGGTGCTTGGTGCCGCGTGCTTTGTACTTGGTGCGGCACACAGCACCCGGCACTCAGCACGGTCCGGGATACTTTTCAGCGCAGTTCAGTGATGAACGGAGCCAGCAGCTCGCGCAGCCGGTCGAATCGGGCGTGATGGGCGAGATTCTGCTGGACGTGACGAATGGTGCGCGGGATGTACTGGATGTAGACGGAATTCCGCCGAACACTCGTCTGGTACCCGAACGTGCCGAGCGCCTTGAGGTTGCGCTGCAGCGCCATGACGTCGAAGCGCCGGCGGAAGTTGTGCTCCCACGCCAGCCAGTCGGCCGGCGGCGTGCCCTGCGGCCGCTTCAGCGCGATGAAATACGCGACGAGCTCCTCGACGGTGGCTTCGGGCAGGTCGACATACGAGTCGCGCAGCAGCGACACCATGTCATACGTGTCGGGCCCGAGCCGCGCGTCCTGGAAGTCGATGATGTGCAGCGCGCCGCCGTGCAGCATCAGGTTGCGGCTGTGGTAGTCACGATGGCACAGCACGCGCGGCTCCGCCGCCAGCTCCGAAGCAAGCGTCCGCCATTCCCCGGTGAGCGCCTCGCGCGCGGCCGGTGAAATGACCGCGCCGCGGTACGCCTCGAGGAAGTGCTTCGTGAAGAACTCCAGCTCCCAGAGCAGCTTCTCGACGTCGAAGGCGATGCTGTACGGCGGATAATCGCTCGACGCGAATTCCGCGCCGCGGCGCTGCATGATCTCGATGAACGAGACGGCCTGCCGATAGAGGCGGCTGTGCTCGGCCGCCGGCGCAGCGCCGAGATGCGCCTGCAGCGTGACGTCGCCGAGATCGTCGAGCACGAGGATGCCCAGATCGCCCGCACGGTCGAGGATGCGCGGCACCGGCAGCCGCATCGCTTCGAACAGGCCGGCGACGCACACGAACGGCAGGCGGTCCGCGTCGAACGGCTCGGTGTGCAAGGCGAACACGATCGACGGCGCCCGCTTCTGCAGGGCCCGGAAGTAGCGCCGATCCGACGCATCGCCGGTCAGCGGCAGGACGGTGGACACCTTGTCTGTCAGCCCCGATCGCGACAGGTATGTCGTGATGCGATCGGGCAGCGGCGCGCCGGGGGCGGACTTCATTCGGCGATCACTCCAGTGGTGTCTGCGCCATGTCCGCGCCGATCACGGCGCGGCGCGCCTGGAATCCTTCCGGTACCCGCGCCCCATTCATCACGACGCACTCCGAGAGCCGGGCACCGGATCCGACCTGCACATCCTCCCACAGGACGGACTGCTCCACGCTGGCATCCGCGGCGACGCGCGCGTCGGCGGCCCGGAGCGCCTCCGGACCCTCGGCCAGTGCGAGACAGGCGGCCAGATAGTCGGCCGGCGTGCCGATGTCGCGGAAGGTGACCTCGCACCTGAAAGCCCGCACGCTGCCGGGCCGCTCCGCGATGAGCGAAGGGTACAGCGCGCCGACGCTCCCCGCCGGCACGCCGTCGGCAAGACCCTCGAACGCCGCGCGCTCGGCGATCTGCACGCCGACGAAATGCCACGAGGGCCCGGTCCCGCCGCGGCGCGAGAAGCCAGTGACGGCGCCACCATCGTCGATCACGACGCCGCCGTAACGTGACGGATCCGGGTTGCGAATCACGGCCATCGTCACCAGCGCGTCAGAGCTCCGGTGCGCCTCGGCCATCGCGCCGAGTGGGACGTCGGCCAGCGTGTCGCCGTTCACGAGCCAGAGCCGCTCGTCGCTCGCGAGCGAGAACGCCCGTCGCGGCCCGCCGGCCGATCCGAGCACGGGCTGCTCCCACGAGTACCGCACGCGTGTGCCGAGCCCGGCGCCGTCGCCGAGCAGCGCTGTGATCGTCTCCGGCCGGTAGTGCAGATTGACGATGAGGTCAGTGACGCTGTGGCCCGCGAGCCACGTCACGATGCGCTCGATGAGCGACGTGCCGGCAACGGGAAGCGCCGGCTTGGCGCGGGCGAGGGTCAGCGGCCGCAGGCGCGTGCCCAGGCCGGCGGCGAGCACGAGCGCCGTGGATGGCGCAACGCGTGAGGTCACGCTACGTGAGGAGGATGCCAGGCGCTACGCGTCCTCGAACAGCATGTCCGTCGTCGGCAGGCCCTGCGCGCGCCGGTGCTCGATGAAGAGCGACCGGTACGAGTCGAGGACGAAGTCATGCTGCTCTCTGCCGAGCGCGCGCGTCGCTTCGATGATGCCGTGCTCATCACCCTCGATCTCGACGAACACGCCGATCGGCGTCTCGTCGATGGCGACGATGGTGTCGCTGAGCGCGTACTCTTCGCGGTACTTCTGATAGCGGAACCAGACCGAGAAGCCGAGCTGCTCCAGGCAGCGCAGCATGGTCTCGCCGTCGCCGACGACCGTCTCGATCTCCTCGCGGACTTTCACGGGCGAGGGCTGAACGGGACCCTTGAAGGTGAGGAGGCTGCGCCCCGACTCTACCCGCACTCGGAGCACGCAGCGCCTGCTCCGCAGTGATTCCCGCGCATCGTCGAGCAGCGCGTCTTCCTGCAGGCGGCGGCACCGGAGCGGCGCGGCGCCGAGCGCCGTCACCGCGGTGCGCGCTTCTTCAACCGACCCGAACCGGAGCTTCACCTCGCGCTCGAGCGTCGTGGACATGGCCATAAGCGGCTCTATGTACTCCAACCCGACCGCTCCTGACAACGCAAACCGCGAGGCACGGGGGAAAGTTCCGCGAAAGGTGAAGGGCAGGACTGAAGTCCTGCCCCACATCCGCAGGGAAAGTCAGTCCTTCTTGAGCGTCACGAAGATCTCCTGATTCCGGCGCCAAATGAGCAGCATCGTCGTCCCGCCCGACTTGATCTTCTGCAGCTCGGTCTTCGCATCGACCGCCGACTCCACCTTCCTGCGGTTCACCTGCAGGATGACGTCGCCAGCCTGCAGGCCCGCGCGGGCGGCCGTGCCCGACGGGTCGATGTCGGTTATCAGCGCTCCGGTGGTGCCCGCCGGCAGCTCGAGCCGCCGGGCGCGATCGGCCGTGAGGTTGCCGAGCGTCATCCCGAAGCCGGCGCTGGTGTCCTCGGTCTGCTCGTCGCTTTCCTCCGGTGACTGTGACTCGGAGTCGAGGTTCAGCTCGCCGATCGTGACGTTCAGCGTCTTCTCCTGCTTGTCGCGGAGCACCCTCATCGGCACGGTGGTCCCGGGCTTCAGCGCCATGACCGTCTGCACGAGCTCATCGCGCGAGGGCACGGGCCTGCCGTTGACGTCGATGATGACGTCGCCGGCCTTCACGCCGGCCTTCTCGGCCGGACCATCGCCGGTGACGGTGACGACGAGTGCTCCCTTGCGCTCCTTCAGGCCGAAGTCGTCGAGCATGTCGCGCGGCACCGGCTGCACCTGGACGCCAATCATGCCGCGGGTGATCTTGCCGCCGCGCAGTTGCGGCAACAGGCTGCGCACGGTGTTGATAGGCACGGCGAACCCGATGCCGATGTTGCCCGACTGCCGGGCGTCGGCGTAGATCGCCGTGTTCATGCCGACCACTTCGCCGCGCACGTTCAGCAACGGCCCGCCCGAGTTGCCGGGGTTGATTGCCGCATCGGTCTGCAGCATGTCCATCGTCCGGCCGGTCGCGACGGGGAACGGACGCTTCAGCGCGCTGATCACGCCAACGCTCACGGTGTGCGAGAGGTTGAACGGGTTGCCGATCGCCATCACCCAGTCGCCCGGTTCCATCTGGCTCGAATCGCCGAACTTCACCTCCGGCAGCGTGTGGTCGGGCTTCTCGGTCAGCTCGATGAGCGCGCTGTCGGTCAGCGGATCGCGTCCGACGACGCGCGCCTTGTAGCGAACGTCGTCTTCCTCACCGTAGAGCGACACCTCCACCTTGTCCGCGCCTTCAACGACGTGGTTGTTGGTGAGGATGAGGCCTTCCTTCGCGATGATGAAGCCCGTGCCGGCCGCCACCGTGACCGGCGCGTTGCGGCTGTCGGGCTTTTTCGGCTGCCCGAAGAACCGCCGCAGCATGTCGTCGCCGCCGTAGAACTCGGTCAGTTCCTGCTCGCGCTGGTGCGACTCGGTCCGGATGTTCACCACGGCCGGCGAGACGGTTCGGGCGATGGTCCGGAAGGTGAGCGCGTCAACGGGTCCCGAGATGGGCGCTGAATTGGCGGCCGGCACGGCGAGCGTCGTCTGCGCCGACGATTGCGACGACAGATCGAGCCGCGAGGCGAGCACCATGCCCACGGCGAGCCCGGCGACCGCGAAGAGCGCCATGTAAAAAACTGTGGTCTTCCGCGTTGACATTGCCAGCTTCCTCCCAATCCCCCGCCCCCGGTTCCGAGGGCTGCGGGCCCCGCGGCCCGCCTTACACCAGCGTGATGATGGCTGCCTGCGCCGGGCCGCTCACGCGAGCCTCCCGGGTATCGACGTACATGTTGACTTCCGTGCGGACGCCAAAGTGTTTGAAGTAGACGCCCGGCTCGATGGTGAATCCCGCGCCGGCGAGCAGACGCCGGTCGTCGTGCGTTTCGTAATCGTCCATGTGCACGCCGTTGCCGTGGACCTCCACGCCGAGGCTGTGGCCCGTGCGGTGCAGGACGTGCGCGCTGTAGCCCGCCGACTCCAGCACCTGCCGGGACGCGCGGTCCACCTGCCAGCCGCGAAGCGTCGTCCCGTCGCTGGCGGCTTGCTGCACCAGGTGAATGGCCGCATCGCGCGCCCGGGCGATGGCGTCGAACGCGCGGGCAAACTCCTCCGGCACGCGGGATCCCGTGAAGCCTACCCAGGTGATATCGGCGTAGACGGCGCCTGGCCCGCGCAGCTTGCCCCACAAATCGAGCAACACCAGCTCGTCGCGGCCGATCGACCGGCTGCCGCTCGGGGGCGGCATGTAATGGGGGTTGCCGGCGTGCTCCATCGCGGCCACCACGGGCGGCGCGTCGGCAATCAGTCCCTCGTCCTGGAACCAGCCGACCATGAGCTGCTGGACGTCGTACTCGTTGACGGCCCGGCCGGCCTGGACTCGCTCGGCAATGGCGGCAAAGGCGCGATCCTTGATCCGGTAGAGCGCGTCCGACGCCTTCACGTGGGTGGCCAGGGCGTTGGCATCCCAGAGCGCCGCGAAGCGCTGCACGAGATCGCCCGAGGAGACGACGTCCACGCCGCGACGCCGGATCGACTCCACTGTGCCGGCATCGACGCGAGCGAGGTACGGGTTGGCGTTCTCCGGGGAGTATTCCATCGCCACGCGTGACAGGCCGCGCACCAGGCCGTCCAGGCCCGTGGCGAGGGCCTCGCGCCCGGCGTAGAGGTCCTTGCGCCCCGGCAGGCTGTCGAGCGTGGACGGCTCGATGGCATGGACCAGCGCCCGAGGCTCCCCGGTGGCGGGCACCATGTAGTACCAGCGGCGCGTGGTCATCTTGCCAGACCCGTTCAAACCGGCCAGGCTGCGCGCGATTGGGTTGGATCCGTGGAAGTCGTAGAGAAGCCAGCCGTCGAGGCCGTCTTCGGCAAGCGCCGCCTGCACCGCGGCGATGTCCAGCACCATTACATCAGTATACGCTCGCGTCCTGCACTCTCTGGGGACTGTCCCCCTTGCATTCACGGGGGACAGTCCCCACGGTCGATTCAACTGGGACGCATGGCGGGCCGATCCGGCCTGCGGCCGGGACGAGACGTCCAGCGTCAGAATCAGAAGATGTGAAATAATTTACGGTTGCCAGTGCAGACTCGGAATCAGGCCATCATGTTCATGCGCCGTTTCGCTAGTGGAGCGGTGGTTGCGCTCGCGGCCATCGCCGCGCTCGAGGCCCAGCAGGCGCCGCCCACACCGCCAGACCAGCCCGCCGTCACCTTCAAGGTGGCCATCAATTACGTGGAAGTCGACGCCTCGGTGTTCGACCGCGACGGCCAGTTCGTCCCGAACCTGAAGAAGGAAGACTTCGAGGTTTTCGAAGACGGCGTCCGCCAGGAGGTCACGGCGTTCACGCAGGTGAACATCCCGATCGAGCGACCCGAGCCGCCGCCGCTGCAGGCCAAGACGGTCATCGAGCCCGACGTGGTGAGCAACGTCCGTCCGTTCGAGGGGCGCGTCTACGTCATCGTCCTCGACGACAAGCACACGGCGGCGCTGCGTTCGCCACTGGTCAAGCGCGCGGCGACGCAGTTCATCTCGCAGTACATGGCAGCCAACGACATGGCGGCCGTCGTCACCACCGGCGGACAGCTTTCGGCGGGGCAGGAGTTCACCAGCAACAAGCGCCTGCTGCTGCGCGCGGTGAACAACTTCATGGGCCAGAAGATCCGGTCCGAGACCGAGGAGCGCCTCGACGAATACCAGCGCCAGTCCAGCGTGCCGACGGGGCCCTCGGGCAGCAACATCAGCAGCGTCAACGACCCGCGCGACATGGAGCGCGGCTACGACGCGCGCATGGCGCTCGAGACGATCGCGAATGTGTCCAACTTTGTCGGCAGCATCCGCGGCCGCCGCAAAGCCATCGTGTGGTTCTCCGAGGGCATCGACTACGACATCTACAACTTCCAGAAGCGCGAAGCGTCCACCATCACCGAGAAGATGAAGGACGTCATCGCCACCGCCACGCGATCCGACGTCAGCATCTACTCGATCGATCCGCGCGGGCTGACCTCGCTCGCCGACGAGTCGATCAACGTCTCGGGCGGGTTCCCCAACGATCCGCTGCTGAACCTGAGCATGCAGTCCTTCCAGGACTCGCTCCGCCGGGCCCAGGACAGCCTGCGCAGCCTCTCGGAGGAGACCGGCGGCTTCGCGGCGGTGAACAGCAACGACTTCACCAACGCCTTCACGCGCGTGGTCAAGGACAACAGCGGCTACTACGTGCTCGGGTACTACCCGAAGGACGAGCGCCGCGACGGGCGGTTCCGCCGCATCCAGGTGAAGGTGAATCGTCCCGGGCTGGAAGTGCGGAGCCGGCGCGGCTACACGGCGGCGCGAGGCAAGGCGCCGGAACGCAAGACCGTCGCGGGCGATCAGACGTCGCCAGAGGTGCGTGATGCGCTGCTCAGCCCGCTCCCGCTCTCGGGCCTGAGGTTGCACGCTTTCGCCGCGCCCTTCAAGGGGACTGCGCCGAACACCGACGTCGCCGTCACGGTCGAGGCCGAGGGCGGCAGTTTCGGGTTCACCGAGAAGGACGGCCGCTTCGTCAGCGATCTCGAGGTTTCGACCATCGCGGTCGACTACCAGGGCAAGATCCACGGCGGCGATCGCAACTTCGTCAACTTCGCACTGAAGCCCGAGAACAAGCCGCTCTTCATCGCCACGGGCGTGCGGGTGGCCACGCGGCTCCACTTGCCTCCGGGGCGCTACCAGATCCGCGTCGCGGCGAAGGAAGGCGGGACGGGCCGCGTCGGCACGATCAACTACGACATCGACGTGCCCGACTTCACGAAGGACCCGCTGATGATGAGCGGCATCGCGCTCACGGCGGCCTCCGGCGCGCGCACGTCCACCGTGAAGCCGGACGAGGAGCTGAAGGCGGCGCTGCCGGCGCCGCCGGTCGCCAAGCGCGAGTTCCCCAAGGGCGACGAGCTGGCGCTGTTCGCCGAGGTCTACGACAACGACGTGAAGACGCCGCACACGGTGGACATCACGAGCACGGTCGTCGCCGAGGACGGCAAGACCGTCTTCACGGCGCACGAAGAGCGGCAGTCGAGCGACCTGCAGGGCAAGCCTGGCGGCTACGGCCACACCGCGCGGTTCTCGACGGCCGACTTCGCGCCGGGGACGTACGTGCTGACGGTCGAGGCCAAGTCGCGCGCCGGGAAGACGCCAACGACCTCGCGCAGCGTTCAGTTCAGGATCCGCGGATGAGTGAGCAGCCGGCGCTCGGGGCCAACCCGCGGGTGGCGTCGGTCATCGCGTACTCGGCGTGGTGGGCGACCGGCGCGCTGGTATGGCTCATCGATCGCGATCGCCCGGCCGTACGGTTCCACGCGATGCAGTCGATGATCGCCTTCGGCGCGATCTTCGGAGTGTGGACGATGTGCTGGGTGGGGAGCTTCCTCGCCCTGGTGGGATGGTCCGACCTGTTCTTCCTGCTTCAGGAGCTCGCGCAGATCGTCCTGGCCGCCGGCGTCATCATCTGGGCGATCTGCATCATCCAGGTGGCGCGGGGGATCGACATCCACCTGCCGTGGGCCGGTGACGTCGCCGCGCGGCTGGCATCGGGGTCAGACGCTGTTAAGGAATAGTTCTCTGCTTAACAGCGTCTGACCCCGTTTACATCTCGCTTACATCTCGCCGTTCCAGTCCTCGGGATCGGGCCCGACGGATCGGAAAATCTCGAGATGCCACTTCCCCCCGCCCCACGGTTCGATGACCTCGGTGGCGATGACGTCCACCAGCATCTCGGCGAAGGTGCGGCCCTCGGGATCGCCCTCGAGGTGGTAGGCCGCTTCGTCCCAGCCGAAGCTCGGATACAGCACCAGCGACAGGAACAGGTCGTACCCGTCGTCGATGACGATGAGCTGCCCGCAGGGGCGCTTCAGGGTGGAGTGGTAGACGAGGTACTTCTCCGCGCTGTGCGCGCGGATGTAGCGCTTGAGCGCGAACTCGCGCGCCACGATCTCTTCGACGGCGATCTTCTTGTCCCAGCAGTCGCGGCAGTACTTCTCCTCGCCGCGGGGCTCCGAGACCTCCTTGGCGCCGCAGAGGGCGCACCGGGACTTGGCGACGGACTTGCGTGACATCAGATCGATCCTACTCCCAATTGCCCGCCCTATCGCGCGGCGGGCTGCCGCATGGCCGGCACGTACATCCGCTCCACGTAGTCCTTCACCATTCGGCGGGTCGAGAAGGCGGGCGCTACCGAGCGGATGGCTTCCTTGACCACGCGCACCCACCGCCGCGGGATGCCCTTCTCGTCGTAGTCGTAGAAGGCCGGCACGATCTCGTGCTCCAGCAGGTGATACAGCGATTCGGCGTCGGCCTGGTCGGTGGCGTTCTCGTCCTGCGCCGGCGCGTGGCTCTCGATCAGCCAGCCGTTGCGGCCGTTGTACCCCTCGGCCCACCAGCCGTCGCCGACGCTCAGCTGCGGCACGCCGTTCATGCACGCCTTCATGCCGCTGGTGCCGCTCGCCTCGAGCGGCTTGCGCGGGTTGTTCAGCCAGATGTCACAGCCCTGCACGAGGAAGTGCGCGACGTGGAGGTCGTAGTCCTCGACGAACGCCACGCGGCCGCCGAAGGCCGGGTCGAGCGCCTTGCGGTAGATGTTCTGCAGCATGTGCTTGCCGGGCTCGTCGGCCGGGTGCGCCTTGCCCGCGAAGACGATCTGCACCTGACGGCCCGGCGCGCGCAGGATGCGGGCCAGGCGCTCGGGGTCGCGGAAGATGAGAGACGGGCGCTTGTAGCCGGTGAACCGCCGCGCGAAGCCGATCGTCAGCGTGTGGTTGTCGAGCATCGGACCGGCCGCCAGCACGCGTCCGGCGCCGGCGCGGTCCTCGGACCACAGCCGCCGGGCGCGGTCACGGATGAACGCGAACAGGTGATTCCGCAGCGACACGCGCACCGCCCACAGCTCCTCGTCCGGGATCTCCATCACGCGATCCCACAGGGCCGGGTCGTCGTGGCGGTCGATCCAGTCCGTGCCGAGATGCCGCTCGAACAGCTGCGACATGTCGGACGACACCCACGTCGGCGCGTGCACGCCGTTGGTGAGCCCGGCGACCGGCACGCGATCGATGGCGACGCCAGGCCAGATTGGCGCCCACATCGATCGGGTGATCTGTCCGTGGAGCTGGCTGACGGCGTTGACCGCGCCCGACGAGCGCAGCGCCAGCGCCGTCATGTTGAACTGCGATCCGCCGCCGTTGTCGTAGTGCCCCAGGTCGAGGAAACGCGAGCGATGCTCGCCGAGCGTGCCCCACACCCCGGCCAGGTGCTTCTCGACCATCTGAAACGGGAACGCGTCGTGGCCGGCCGGCACCGGCGTGTGCGTCGTGAACACCGTCGTCCGGCGCACTTCCTCCAGGGCCAGGTCGAACGACCGGCCCTCGTCGATGAGCTCGCGGATGCGCTGGAGGACCACGAAGCCCGCGTGGCCTTCGTTCAGGTGGTAGATCGCCGGCTGCAGGCCCAGCGCGCGCAGGACTCGGACGCCGCCGATGCCGAGGATGACCTCCTGCTGGACGCGCGTCTCACGGTCGCCGCCGTAGAGGCGCGCGGAGAGCTGCCGGTCCCACGGGGCGTTCTCCTCGAGATCCGTGTCGAGCAGGAACAGCTGCGCCCGTCCGAGCTGCACGCGCCACACGGCGGACAGAACGGACCGATCGCCGAGCGGCACGGGCACGATGCACGGCGAGCCGGACGGCGTCATCGCCGGCTCAATCGGGGCATCCGCCCAGTTCAGCCTCTCGTAGGTCTCTTCCTGCCAGCCGTCGGCCGACAACTGCTGGTGGAAGTAGCCCTGCGGGTACATGAAGCCGATGCCCGTGAGCGGTACGCCGAGGTCACTCGCTTCCTTGCAGTGATCGCCCGCAAGGACGCCGAGGCCGCCCGCGTAAATCGGCAGCGACTGGTGCAGCGCGAACTCGGCGGAGAAATACGCGATGGACTGCGGCGCCAGATCGGGGAAGGTACGATTCCACCAGGTGTTGGTCACGTTGCGCGCGCTGTCGAGATGCTCGATGGCGGCGTCGTAGATCTCCAGGAACCGCGGCGTCGCGGCCGCGCGCTCGAGCGTCTCGGACGGCATCGTGCGCAGCATGCGCACCGGGTTGTGCGACGTCGAGCGCCAGAGCGGGTAGTCGAGCGACCGGAACACGCGGCGCGCATCGAAGTTCCAGCTCCACCAGAGATCCAGAGCGAGTTCGCGGAGACGTCCAATTCGCTCTGGGAGCGGTGGCATGCCGGCGTAGCGATCCATAACAGACGAGCGTACCACAGGTGCGTAGGGTGCGAGGAGTGCGCAAGGTGCGTAGGGTGCGTAGGGTGCGCAAGGTGCGCAAGGTGCGCAAGGTGCGCAAGGTGCGTAGGGTGCGCAAGGTGCGCAAGGTGCGCGGGTGCGTAAAGTGCGGGGAGTGCGACGTTGTAACGATGTGGCGGCGGGGCTTCAGCCCCGCGATGGCGAGAGGGCGGCGATGAGAGAGCTGGACCGCCGCGCTCGCTTGCGCGGCGGTCCGTCGAACGTTAGAGCACGCGGACTTCTGCGGCGTGCATGCCCTGCGCGCCCATGTCGTGATACTTCACCGAGACCTTGCCGCCGGCCTTCACCTCGTCGGTGATCATCGGCGTCTTGCCCATCGCCTTGGTATCAGCCGTCTTGTGGCTGCCACCGCTGGCGACCACCTTGGTGTTGGTGTCGACTTTGAAGGTCCAGTCCTTCCCGGCGCTGTCGGTGATGGTCAGGCTGTCGGCCGCCACCGTCTTGACGGTGCCCTTGGCCGTCATCGTCTTGTCGGCCGCGTGGAGCGGTGCGGCGACCAGACCGAGGACGACCAGAGCGGCTGCGAAACGCAACATACGGTGCCTCCCTGTACAAGCGTGTTCGCCCATCCTAGCTTGTTGCCCGAATGCCGGCAAGCTATCGGGGCAGTGGTCTTGCCTCAGTTTTGCACCTGCACCTCGGACCCGCGGGCAGGCCTGCCGAGTGGCGTCGCCGAGTCAGGATCGGCATCCAGGTCGAGATTGCCCGGCGCTCGCGTGTACGCCAGCTTGGCATGGTACAACTCCCGATCGGAGAGCCTGGCGGTCGGGCAACCGGCTCCCGGGAACGTCGGAAACATGACGGCCGAGCGGACGTTGACGTGATGGAACCCCATCGCATGTCCGATCTCGTGGGCGACAAGAGCCCCCGGCAGCTTGTTGCTTCCGCACGAGCACACGTCGTCCCAGAGATCGATCTGTCCGTCGGGCAGCCCTACGTAAGACAAGCCGCAAAACTCTGCATGCCGGTCTCGATGGACGTTGATGACAATCCAGCCATCGGTCCTCGGCCGTGTTTCCGTTCCCGTTTCGAGCGCCGCCATCGACAGCACGCCCCCGCTCCACTCCGCGACTGATTGTGGAATGGCGGCGAGCACGCCGTTCACCACCTCGGGTTCGATGGGACGCCCGGCATCGTCCACCACCCGCAAGTAGAACTTCGGGTTCTCCGTCAGCCGCGTGAGTTCCTCGAGCGACGCCTTGTTCTCGTAGGCGTTTCTCACCAGCTGGCGATAGAACGTCAGCTGAAAAGGCGCATGGTTGGCAATGAGATCGATCCCGACGCTCCGTGTGCCGACCACCGTCGCAACGTTGACTTCTCGCGTGAGGTATCCGTTGGCCGTTATCACCGCATGAAACGGCTGCGGGCCCTTTGTGCTGGTGACCTGGAAGTGGCCGTCGGCGCCAGTGTCGGCAGTGCCGAGGCCGTCGTCCAAAACCAAGTGTGCGCCGGCGACGGGCGCTCCAGAACCATAGGCCACGACCGTGCCGTCTACCGTCCATCCTGTCGGTGGTGACGGCGGTGGCGGCGGTGGCGGCACGGTCACGCGGGCGCTCGGAGCGGTAGGCGAGCCGCCGCACGCCACAAGGGCAGTCAACGCAATCACGACGCAGCAGTCACGGACTCGAATCACTCGGCAGCCTCCAATCCAGCTCATCCATTGTTGGAGGCGCGACGACGACGGGTCAAGGGACCCCCGGGCAAACGCGAGGGCTGCTCGAAGCCCCCGCGTCGGTCAGTAGGTGAGTCCGAACCCGAAGGGAAACAACGGGTCGTAGTTCGCGTCGCCGACGTTGATCGGGATCTGCGCCATCGACCGCGGCCAGCTCACCGGCAGCTTTCCCGACGGCTTGTAGTCGCCGAACAGCACGTCGGCCACACCCAGCCCCTCGGTGCCGGGGAACCATGCCGCCACGAACGCGTCGGCCTGCGCGAGCGCGTCGTTGACGATCAGCGGACGCCCCGAGAACAGGACGACCACCACCGGGATGCCGGCCTTCTTCGCGTTCGCGATCGTGGCCATGTCGCGTTCGGACAACGAGAGGTCGCGCCGGTCGCCAAACATCTCGGCATACGGCGTCTCGCCGACGACGACCACTGCGACGTCGGCGCCGTCGGCACCCCTGCCGTCCTGCGAGTACGTGACCTTTACGTTAGGGCCCGCGATCTGCTCGATCGCTCCGAGCACCGTCGTGCCCTGCGTCGGCGACCCGCTCTGGCCCTGCCACTTGATGGTCCAGCCGCCGCACTGGTTGCCGAGATCGTTCGCGCTCGCGCCCGCCACATGGATCCGCTTCGCGGTCCGCGCCAGCGGCAGCGCGTTGCGCTCGTTCTTGAGCACGACGAGCGACTCACGCACGGCCTGCCTCGCCACCGCGCGGTGCGACGCGCCGCCGAAAGCCTCGAGGAACTTCTTGTCGACCTTGAAGCTCTTTCCCGGCTGCATCAGGCCCATCGCGAACTTCACGCGCAGGATCCGGGTCACCGCGTCATCGATGCGCGACATCGGCACCTTGCCGTCCTTCACGAGCGCCGTCAGCTTCTCGATGAACTGCACGTACTTCTCGGGGACCATCACCATGTCCATCCCGGCGTTGATCGACCGCTCGATCTGCGCCGAGAAGTCGCCAGGCAGCTCGTCGAGCGCGTTGTAGTCGGAGATGAGGAAGCCCTCGAAGCCGAGCTCCTTCTTCAGGATGTCGGTCATCAGGCGCTTGTGGCCCGAGACTTTCTCGCCGTTCCAGCTGTTGTAGGACGGCATGATCGAGGCCACGCCGGCGCGTATCGCCGTCACGTAGCCCTGCATGTGGATGCGCCGCAGATCGGCTTCCGAAAGCTGCGTGTCGCCCTGATCGAGCGGGAAGTGGCCGCCCGGCTCCGAGGCGTTGGGGATGCCGGTGCCGAACGCGGTGCCGCCATCGCCGACGTAGTGCTTGGCGCAGGCGAGGACGCTGGTCGCCGCGCTCAGGTTCGGTCCCTGCATCCCGCGCACTTCGGCTTCGCCCAGCTCGGCCACCAGCGCCGGGTCCTCGCCATAGCCTTCATACGCGCGGCCCCAGCGCTCGTCACGCGGCACGGCCACGCACGGCGCGAACCCCCAGTTGATGCCCGTCGCCCGGACTTCGAGCGCGGTCAGGCGGCCGATCTGCTCGACCAGCTTCGCGTCGCGCGTGGCGCCCAGGCCCACGTGGTGCGGAAAAATCACGGCGCCGATCACGTTGCTGTGGCCGTGCACCGCGTCGACGCCGTAGAGCAGCGGGATCTTCAGGCGCGTCTTGAGGGCATGGGCCTGGATGTCCTCGTACATCGCGCCCCAGTCCTCGACGGTGTTGGTCTTCGGATCGGAATCGCCGCCACTCAGCACCGACCCGAAAAAGTACTTCTCGATGTCGGCCCGGTCCTTGATGAACAACTGATCGGGCTGCGTCATCTGGCCTACCTTCTCTGCGAGCGTCATCTTCGCGAGAAGGGCCTTGGCCTGGGCGTCGAACGCCAGCAGCTTCGCCTGCGCCGGCACGGGAGCGGTCTCAATCGTGACGACCGCGGCGAGCAACAGCGCCAGCGTGGCCGCGGCAAGGGAAAGTGCACGCGAACTCATACGAGGATCTCCGGAGGGAAGGGACGGGAGCACGGCCGCGTATTATGCACCGTCCGGCCTCGCCGAAGCGCCGAAGGCGCGAAGGCGGGCGGCAAGTGAGACGGCGTCGGCAATCGCGGCGTTGATCCCGACGCCTCGATAGCCATGACCCGTCAGGTGCAGGCCAGCGAGGCTCGCCAGCGCCGAGTCGATGCTGGCCAGACGATCGAGATGGCCGACGGTGTACTGCGGGATCGCATTCCGGTGGCGGATGATGCGCACCATCTCCGGCTCGGCCCTGATCCCCATCGTCGTCATGAGGTCCCCGCGAACGAGTCCGAGGAGCTGGTCGTCAGCAAGATCGGCAACGGACGGATCGTGGGCGCCGCCGGTCATCACGCGAATGAGCGCGCGACCGGCGGGCGCGCGCCCTGGATACACGCTCGACTCCCAGAGCGCGCCCAGGATCCGCACGCCCTGACCGCGGGGCACCAGGAAGCCAAACCCGTCGAGCGGATGGCCGAGCGCGGCCGCGTCGAAGCCGAGCGCGACGACAACGAGCGGGGCGAGCGGAATCGTCGCGAGCGTGGCGGCGAGCGCCGCGTCGAGCGGCGCGAGCAGCGCCGAGGCTGCCGGCGGCGGTACGGCGATCACCACGTGGTCGGCAGTGAGGCTCTCGCCCGACCCGAGCGCAATCGTCCATGGTGCTGCTGCGCCAGTCGCACGCGCCAGGCTCGAAACCGGGCTTCGGAGGCGCAACCGGCCCCCGAGGCTTGCGGCGAGCGCCCTGGGCAGCGTCTCGATGCCGTTCACGAAGGACGTGAGACGGCCGAGCGGCGATCCCACGGGCGCGCCGGACGCACGAACCTTGCGACGCCGCGCGACCATCGCGCGGAACAGGCCGCCGTGCTGCTCCTCCAGCTCCGAGATCTTCGGGAACGCCGCGCGCAGGGACAGCTCCCGAGCGTCGCCGGCGAAGATGCCCGACACCATCGGGTCGACGAGGATGTCGGCCGCCTCCCGCCCGAGGCGCCGTGCGGCGAAGGCATGAATGGTCTCGTCACCGTCGGGCCGCGGCGGCGCGAACGGCTCGCGCGCGATGCGGAGCTTCGCGCCGAACGACAGCACGTCCGACGTGAGAAACGCCCCTGGCGATCCCGGCAGCAGCCGCAGCCGGCCGTCGCGAAAGACGAAGCGGCGGCGCGCTCTGTCCTGGCTTGGCACGATCTCCGGCCGGAGGCCGAGCGCGTCGACAAGCGCGAGGGTGTCGGGCGCGTTGTCGAGAAACCCGTTCGGGCCCCACTCGCAGAGGAATTCGTCGATCCGTTCCGTGCGGAGGTGGCCTCCTGGGCGATCGGAGGCTTCGAGGACCACGACGTCGGCACTACCCGGCGCGGCGGCGAGGCGATGCGCGCAGGCGAGGCCGGCAACGCCGGCCCCGACGATCGCTATGCGGGGCACGGCCAGGCTCTCGCAGGGCTCACACGGTCCGCGAGAAGACCGGCCTGGTGGTGTTCGCCTTCTCGCGCAAATGACGGTCGAACACCATCGCGACGTTTCTCACGAACATCCGGCCGATGGGCGTGACCTCGACGGACGCGTCGCTCAGGCGAACGAAGCCGTCGCGGGCTGCACCGTCGGCCAGCTCCGATAACTCGCGGGCGAAGTAGTCGGCGAAGCGGACCCCGTACTGCGACTCGATCCGCGGAACGTCGACCTGGAAGTTGCACATCAGCGTGGTGATGACGTGACGGCGAAGGTGATCGTCCGCATCGAGGACGTAGCCGCGCTCGATCGGAAACCGTCCGGCGTCGATGGCCTGGTAGTAAGTGGACAGCTTCTTGGTATTCTGCGTGAAAGCCCCGCGCACGTCGCCGATGCCCGAGACGCCCGCGGCCACCATGTCGGGCGCCGGACGCGTCGTGTACCCCATGAAGTTCCGGTGCAGCCGGCCCTCAACCGATGCCCGCGACAGCTCGTCGTCCGGCAGCGCGAAGTGATCCATGCCGATCTGGCGATAGCCGGCTGCCTCGAAGCGCGACTTCGCCTCGACGAACAGCTCGATCTTCTGCCCGGCGGGCGGCAGGTCCGCAGGATCGATGCGCTTCTGGTTCCCGCGAATCCACGGCACGTGCGCGTAGGAGTAAACGGCGACCCGGTCGGGCCGCATGCCGATGACGGCGTCGAGTGTGGTGGCAAACGACTCGCGCGTCTGGAAGGGCAGGCCGTAGATGAGATCGATGTTGATCGACCCGTAGCCGAGCCGGCGCGCCTCGTCGAACAGCGCGCGCGTGGCGTCTTCAGGCTGGATGCGGTTGATAGCCTCCTGGACGATCGGCGTGAAGTCCTGGACGCCCATCGACAGCCGGTTGAATCCCAGCGTCCGCATCAGCGCCAGCTGTTCGACCGTCGTCACCCTGGGATCCACTTCCACCGCGACTTCCGCGCCGGGCTCGATCTCGAAGTGCCGGGTGACCCGTTCGTGCAGCGCGGCGATCTCCGGAGGTGTGAGGTACGTCGGCGTGCCGCCGCCCCAGTGATACTGCACGAGCCGCCGGCGCGTGCCGAGGGCGGAGGCCAGCATGTCGAGCTCGCGGTGCAGGTAATCGAGGTAGTGCTGTGCGACCTCGTGCTTCTTGGTGATGATCACCGAGCAGCCGCAGAACGAGCAGCGCTCCTGGCAGAACGGCAGGTGCAGGTAGAGGGACAGCGGGGCGTCGACAGTGGAGGCGTCGGCGAGGTGCCGCCGGAAGGCGTTCTCGTCGAACGCGTCGGTGAACTCGACGGCCGTCGGGTACGACGTGTAGCGCGGGCCGGGCCGATCGTAGCGCTGGATCAGCGAGACGAGCGACTCGAAGTCGACCGAGGCCGGCGTCACGACGCGCTCCGCGCCGAAAGCTCGGCGACGCTGGCCACGAGATGCCGTGCGTGATCCGGCAGTGTCTCGGGCAGGATTCCGTGACCAAGATTGAACACGTGGCCCACTTCGCCGGCCTGCGCGAGCACAGTCTCGGCGCGCCTCCGAATCAGGTCCGGTGGTCCCAGCAGCACAGCGGGGTCGAGGTTGCCCTGTACCGCAAGCGCCGGTCCGAGCACCGCGCGCGCACGATCGAGATGCGTTCGCCAGTCGAGCCCGATCACCGTGGCGCCGAGGCGAGGGCAGCGATCGAGCCAGCCGGCCGCGTCGCCGGCGTAGTAGATGCGAGGCACGTCGCGGCCGGTCCGCGCCGCCGCGGCTGCGACGGCGTCGAACACGCGCCTGTTGTACGGCAGGGCGAACGCCTCGTAGTCCTCGGGCGCGAGCAGCCCGGCCCACGTATCGAACAGCATCGCGGCGTCGGCGCCAGCCTCGACCTGCGCAGCGAGATACGCGCTGACAGTGCGGGTCGTGATGTCGAGCAGGCGATGCGCCAGCGCCGGCTCGGCGAAGAGCAGCCGTTTGATGGCGCTGAAGGACTTCGAGCCGCCGCCTTCGACCAGATACGTCGCGACGGTGAACGGCGCCCCGGCAAACCCGATCAGCGGCACGCTGGCGGAGAGCTCGCGCCGAATCAGGCGCACGGCGTCGAGCACCTCGCCTGTCGACTCGACGGGATCGGCAACGCGCAGCCGCGAGACCTCGGCCTCCGATCGCACGGGATGCGCCAGATGCGGGCCGGGATTGAACGTGACGTCGACGCCCATGCCAGCGAGCGGCACCAGGATGTCGGAGAACAGGATGGCCGCATCGACTCCGAGCCGCCGGACCGGCTGCAGCGTGATTTCACATGCCAGCTCGGGCGTCCGGCACGTCGTCAGGAAGTCGTATCGCTCGCGAATTGCGCGGTACTCGGGCAGGTAGCGGCCGGCCTGCCGCATGATCCACACCGGCACGCGTTCGACGCGCTCGCTTCGGCACGCGCGGAGGAACAGCGCGTCGGTGGCGGCCGCGAGCGGCGGCGTCGCGACGGGCTGCACGCTGGCGTCAGGCACGGCTCGCCTCGATCGCGTGCGCGACAGCCTGCACCGTGGTCGCGATGTCCGACGCCGTGTGCGCCGTCGAGATGAAGTTGGCCTCGAACTGCGACGGCGCGAGCGAGATGCCAGCGTCGAGCATCGCGTGGAAGAACCGGCCGTAGCGGGCGCGGTCCGCGCGGGCGGCGCTCGTCCAGTCCGTCACTGGCGAAGGCGCGAAGAACAGCGTCCACATCGACCCCACACGCGCAAGGTGGCAGGACTCGTCTGTGGCCGTGGCGATGCCCGACTCGAGTGCGGCGCCGAGGGCTTCGAGGCGATCGTAAAGATCGGGGTCGTGCTCGATCGCGTTCAGTGTCGCCAGGCCTGCGGCCATTGCCACGGGATGTCCCGACAGCGTGCCGGCCTGATACACCGGGCCTGCCGGCGAAACCTGCGACATCAGCGCCTTTCGTCCACCGTACGCGCCGACCGGCAGGCCGCCGCCGATGATCTTGCCGAGCGTCGTCAGATCGGGTGCGACGCCGTACTTCTCCTGCGCACCGCCGCGCGCGAGCCGGAATCCGGTCATCACCTCGTCGAAGATCAGCACAGCACCGTCCGCGGTGCACAGATCGCGGAGGTCCTGCAGGAACCCCCATGCCGGTGCCACGACGCCCATGTTCCCCACGACGGGCTCGACGATGACGGCGGCGACCTCGCCGGGATTGGCGGCGAACAGCTCGCGCACCGCGCCGGCGTCGTTGAAGGGCGCCGTAAGCGTATCGCGCGCGGTCGATGGCGTGACGCCGGGGCTGTCCGGCGTGCCGAACGTCGCGGCGCC
>UEXX01000050.1_pt1 | contig 21085 bp, 15 predicted proteins | sample 4301161 | NCBI WGS metagenome assembly UEXX01 (sample SAMEA4773179, study PRJEB27434) | metagenome | biome: 2259; feature: agricultural soil; material: soil | place: USA | collected 2014-09 | depth 0.25 m
GCGCGATACAGGTTCGCGTCCGCGCGCCCGAGCGCGACGGCGGGATCTTCCTCGCCGTTCAGCTCCGAGACACCCGCAGACACCGTGATGCGCCCCGCGTCCTGAATCACCAGGTTCTGCACGTTCTCGCGCACGCGCTCGGCGAAGATGCGCGCGCCCGTCAGCCCGACGTCGGGCAGCAGCACGAGGAACTCTTCACCGCCCCATCGCATCGCAAGGTCCGAACCGCGCTGCGACGCCGAGAGGATGTCGGAGATGCCGCGCAGCACGCGATCGCCGACCGCGTGGCCCGCTTCGTCGTTGATGCGCTTGAAGCGATCGATGTCGAACAGCACGAGGCTGAGGGGTGCTCCCGAGCGGCGCGCGCGAGCCACTTCGCGCGCCAGCGCTTCTTCGCCGCCACGGCGATTGGCGAGCCCGGTCACCTGATCGGTGAGCGCGAGGCGCGACAGGGCACTGAAGCGCTCCTGGCTGTCGGCGCGCTCGAGGCTGCCGTCCAGTTCGAGCGCAAGCCGACGGCCGATCTCGGTGAGCGCGTCGAGCGCGCGCGCGTCGAGCGACAGCGGCTCGAGATCGAACAGGCACATCGCGCCGGCAACGCGGCCGGTCGTCGCAAACAGCGGCACGCCGGCGTACCCGCGCAGCGTGCCGGCCGGTGGAAATTCCGTTTGCGCGAACACGGGGTGCTGCTGCACGTCGGGCACGACGATGGCCTCGTTGCCCTCGAGCACCTGGCGGATGAACGACCAGTCGCGCAGCGATCGCCCCTGCCCCAGTGCGCGACGCGGCTGGTTCACGTGCATGCGGAACCATTCCTGGCCGCCGACAGTGACCGAGACCAGCGCAACGCCGACGTTGAAGCGCCGCGCGACGTCCGCGATGTAGCGATCGATCGTTTCGCTGACCCAGCGTTCGTGCGCGACGCCGGTCGCTATGGGCTTGTCGAGGACGCTTCCAGGATGCCGAAGCGCGGGCAGGGCCAGCGCGAGCGTCTCGAGCGCCTGTGACTCGGAGGCATCAGCCGCGAGGATCTCGGTGACGCCGAGCCGCTCTTTCAGGTTCCACGCCGCGCCGCTCAGCTCCTTCGACGCCGAAACAACGACGACCGGGGGGCCTGTGGGCCCCGAAATGCGCCGCAATTCGGCCAGCAGGGCGAAGCCGTCGAGGCGCGGCAGCGACAGATTGGCCACCACCAGCTCGGGCAGCTGGCGGCGCCGCAGCATCGCCTTCGCCTCATCGCCATTCCTGGTCACGATGGCTTCGTAGCCCCCCAGCTCAACCAGATCGCGGATCATCCCGGCCCGGCGCGGGTCCGGGTCCGCAATCAAGACGTACGATGGCCCGGAAGGGGCCCGGACGTCCTCTGGGGGCTGGCTGGGTGTGGAGGGCGCCACTACGAGCTCAACTGCAATCCGAGGGCGAGTATACATGAACGAGGCCAGCCGAACCCCGTCCATGTCCTTGCAAATGCTCGGGTTTCGTGTCGGCGTCGATACGTTGAGGCTCCCCCCGAGTACATCGCACAAATTCACGAAATGGCAGGCGCGCCGGCAACCTCCCGATGCGGCACACTTCTGCAAAGCCGTGCGTGATGGCGGGAGCTGTAGTCTGGCTGGCCTCTGAACTTTAGTCTCCGGGATACAGGACTAGTATCGTTTTGGCTTCACGCGAGTGTTCTCATTGACACAATTCAACGGCTGTATCAAAATGGCCCGACCCTTGCCTCAGCCGTAGAAGCCCCTTCTCGCTTGCACCCAGTGCGACGCGGTCGCATGGCCTGTAAGTGACGGGGCGGAGCACCGGGCGGCTCGCGCAAAAATATTCAGAAAATGGCCGAAATTCGAACGGGATGTGCCCGACGCGGGCTGCTCGCTGGCGCCGGTCTGCTGGCGTGGACGATGGCTGTATCAGTTGGCTGCCAGAAGGCGACCAGACCCACGGGTAACGCCGAGGTCAAGCCCAGCTACAACAAGGATACGGGGCAGCTCGAACGTATCACCTACGACCGTAATCACGATGGCAAGCCCGACGCCTGGCTGTTCATGAATGGCGCTCGCGTCGTCATGGCTCAGCTCGACGAGAACTTCGACGGGACCATCGATCGCTGGGAGTACTACGGCGATCGGCCCACTGCCGCTGCCGACGCGACGCCCGCGGCCGGAATGCCCGCGTTACCCCGCAGCATCCTCGAGCGCGCCGAGCAGGCCACGCGCGGCGACGGCAAGGTGAACCGCCGCGAGTGGTACGAGAAGGGGCAGCTCGTGCGGGTCGAGGAAGACACGACCGGCAGCGGCCGCGTCGACAAGTGGGAGACCTGGTCCGCGGGCCTGCTGCAGAAGCTCGAGCTCGACACCAAGGGCACTGGCCGTCCCGATCGGCGCCTCATCTATCCCGCCGACGGATCGGCTCCGCAGCTCGAAATCGATCGGGACGGCGATGGAACCTTCAGTCCCGTCACATCAACCCGGTGAGGTCAGCCGTGTATGAGGCAAGAGGCGGCAAAGCGGTGACTATGACTTCCAATCAAGCGCAGGCGCTGCGACCGGCCCGATCGTCGGTGTTCGGCTCGACCGTGCTCTGGATTTCGGCGTCGAACGCGGATCAGGGGAGAACCGACGAAGTGCTGTCGGCACTCGGGCTCAGCGCCCGATGGGTGTCCGGCACCAGCCAGGCGCTGTACGAACTGCGCGAGCGGCCGACGATGCTCTGCCTGCTCGACTGCACGAAAGGCGGCGAGGCCCTTCGGATCGCGCGGAGCATCCGGACCGAGAGGCCGCAGGCGGTGCTGGTAGGAATCATCGATTCGAACCGGCCGGAAAGTTCGCTCGAAGCGTTCCGCGCCGGCGTGTTCGACGTGCTGCCGTCGCCCATCGTGCCGTGGGATCTGAGCGCGGTCATCTCCAACGCCCAGGACCTGGTCGGCCTGTCAACCGAACAGGACGCGCAGGACCGCGTGCAGGTCGCGCCGTACGGCGTCTTCGGCAGCTCGCCGGCGATGCGCAAGATCATCGACGTGCTCCCGCGCGTGTCACCGAGCCGCTGCCCGATCCTGCTCTACGGCGAGCGCGGCACCGGACGCGAGATGCTCGCGCGCACGATTCACGGTCACGGCCGCCGTCCCGAGGCGCCGTTCGTCGTCGTCGACTGCGCCAACTCGACGCCCCAGGATCTGGAGCACGAGCTGTTCGGCATCGTGTCGCAGCGGCGCACCGACGGCTACGAAGAGCGGCGGACGATGGAGCGGATCAGCCGCGGGTCGCGCCTGGTAGAGGCCTCGGGCGGGACGCTGTTCCTGCAGAACCTGCCCGAGATGCCGACGCGCGTGCAGGGGAAGCTCCATCGCGTTCTGCGCGATCGCGAGGCCGTGCTCAGCGATCGCAGCCGCATCGAGCTGGATATCCGCCCGATCGCGGCGGTCGATCCCGGGTTCGAGGCGGCCGTTGAAGAGGGCCGGCTCCGCCGCGACCTCTACGAACGCCTCTCGCTTATCCGGATCGAGCTGCCCCCGCTCAGGCAGCGCCGCGAGGACATCCCGTTTCTGGCGAACCACTTCCTGAAGGAGGTCTGCCGGTCGGGCAACGTGCCGATCAAGACGCTGACGCGCCCCGCGCTGACGCTGCTGGCGGCTCTCCCGTGGCGCGGCAACGCCCCGGAGCTGCGGGCGTTGCTCGAGCGGCTCGTCCTGCTGACCCCGCACGGGTCGATCCGTCTGGAAGACGTCCTGGCGCAGGTCCGCCTGGATGGCACCGAGATCGGGACGTCCGGCGGCACGACGCTGCGTGAGGCGCGGCTCCGGTTCGAGCGGGACTACATTGCGGCTGTCGTCCGCCAGCACCACGGGCGAATGGGGGATGCCGCGCAGGCCCTGGGCATCCAACGTACGAATCTTTATCGAAAGCTCCGGCAATTGTCCGTCGTCAAGGCAGGCCGGGACTCGAAGCCCTAAAATTAGGCGGAAACGATGCATTGCCATCGTTTTGGATACACATCCGGGCTTGCCCGGCTTGACGGCCCAGCTGGGCAGGGCGAATATGGAATTCCCAACACTGGCCGGTCGTCCCGGCCATAGGAAAGAGAAGGTCATGCGCACACTTACTTCCGGGCTGGCTCTGGCGCTGCTGGGCGGGCTACTCATCGCACCGCTTGGGGCCGCTGAAAGCCGTCGCCAGGATGGCGTGATCGCCGGCTCGGCTGCGGCCGAGGCCAAGCAGCCGTACAGCAACTACATCATCCGCGGCCGCGATGTGACGACCAACAACATCGCGCAGACGACGACGCTCGATGCCAACGGCGACTTCGCGTTGAACAGCATGATGGCCGGCACCTACATGGTGGAGCTGGTCAGGGGCGCCGCGCCGAATGGTCAGGGCGGGAAGGTGGTCTGCACGGCTGGTCCGTTCACGCTCCAGGAGAGCGCCACGCAGATCAACGACCTGATGATCAAGAAGGGCGCGAACGTGCACTGCAACCGTCCGATGGCCGGGTACTACCTGCTGGCCACGGCGGCCGCTGCCGGCGTCACCGCCGGTCTGGCCTCTGGCGGCGGTCCCGACACGTCGACGGTTACCGTCAGCGGCGCGCAATAAGCCGACCAGCACTGCACGCCGGCCGTTCGCGGCCGGCGTCACCGCACGAGTTACTCGCAACAACTGTTCGTGGACGTGCCCCGGTCCGGACTACCGGACCGGGGGAAAGACTCACACCGTTTCCATCTCCAATACACACGTGATTCGCTCAACCTGCTCGTGGTTGATGGCGTGTCTGCTTGCGTCGGCCGTCCCGGCTGCCGCACAGAGCGTCCTCAAGGACCCGTCCGAAGCCGCGCGGTTCCGCATCGGCGGCTTCCGCTTCACGCCGTTTCTGGCAATCACAGACCTCGGCGTTGACACCAACGTGTACAACGAGTCCGATTCGGAGAACCCGAAGCAGGACACCACCGCGACGCTGGGCCCCGGTCTCGAGTACTGGTTTCGCCTGGGACGCGCGCGCGTCGCGGCCAAGACCGACGTCACGTACAGCTGGTTCCGCCAGTACTCCGACCAGCGCTCGTGGAACACCGACAACTCGGGGACGATCACGCTGCCCATCAACCGGCTGTCGCTGTTTGCCGACGGCATCTACCTGCACGGCCGCGTGAGGCCCGGGTTTGAAATCGACACCCGGTCCTTCCGCACCGATGCGGGATACGGCGGCGGGCTGGACCTGCGCGTCTCGGCCAAGTCGACCGTGCGGGTCGAAGCCCACAAGCGCAGCCTGGACTTCAAGGACGACGAGTTCTTCGACGGCACGAGCCTGAGCCGGGCGCTGAACCGCGACACGACCAGTGGCGCGGTGTCGCTGCGCCAGGCCCTCACGCCGCTGACGACGTTTGTGGTGAAGACGGAGTACCTCGAGGATCGCTTCGAGTTCGCGTCGTTGAAGGACGCCAACGCGGTAGCGATTCTGCCCGGGTTCGAGCTGGATCCGCTGGCGCTGATTTCCGGCAAGGTGTTCGTCGGCTACCGCCACTATGACGCGCTCAACCCGCTGGTGCCTGACTACTCGGGCCTCATCGGAAACGTCGAGGCGACATATCACGCACACGCGACGAAGTTCCTGGGCAAGTTCAACAGGGACATCACGTATTCCTACGAGACTTCGCAGCCGTACTACCTGCTGACCGACGTCGGTGTCGAGGTGACCCAGCGCATCACGACCCGCTGGGACATCGTGGGCGATGTCGGACACCAGTGGCTGGGTTACCGGCGGCTCGAGGTGGGCTCGTCCGTGGCCGAGGACCGCACCGATCGCAGTTACCGGGTGGGCGGCGGAACCGGCTACCATCTTGGCGAGAACGTCCGGGTCGGCATCTCCGTCGAGTACTATCACCGGTCCTCGAACACCATCGATCTGCGCCAATACAACGGCCTGCGCATGGGCGGGTCCTTCACCTACGGGTTGCCACAGTGATGAAACGCTTTTTGCTCGCACTGCTGGCCGCGGGCCTGTTCGTGCTTCCCGCTTCCGGACAACAGGCCGACTACACGGTCGGCGCCCAGGACGTCCTGACCGTTACGGTGTACGATCAGCCGGACCTGTCGGGCAAGTTCAAGGTCGAAGCCGACGGCGCCTTCACCTTCCCGCTGGTCGGACGTGTGCCGGCAGCCGGCCAGACGCTGCACAAGATCGAGGCCGAGCTGACGAAGCGGCTGGCGGACGGGTATATCAAGACCCCGCAGGTTACGGTCGCAGTCGAGACGTACCAGAGCCAGCGTATTTTCATCCTGGGCGAAGTCCGCTCGCCGGGGTCCTACACGCTGAGCGGCGACATGACGCTCATCGAGGCCCTCTCGCGCGCCGGATCGACGACACCGGCCGCCTCCGACGAGGTCCTCATCGTGCGCCCGGCGCCCGGAAAGGCTTCGGGGCCCACGATGCCCGACCAGGCAAGCGATTCCAGCGTTCTGAAGATCAATATCCGGGATCTGCAGGAAGGCGATCTGACGAAGAACGCGCCGCTGAAAGACGGCGACACCATCGTCGTCCCCAAGGCCCAGGCCGTCTACGTATTCGGCCAGGTGAAGGCGCCCGGGGCCTACGCGGTCTCGAAGGGGACGACGGTGCTCCAGGCCCTGTCGCTCGCCGGCGGCGTCACAGATCGTGGCTCCACGAGCCGCGTGAAGATCGTGCGCAACGTCGAGGGCAAGAACCGGGAGATCAAGGCCAAGCTGACCGACGTCGTCGAACCGGGTGACACGCTGATCGTGGCGGAACGCTTCTTCTAGGCACGGACATATGACCACTGAGAACCGCAAGGCCAACATCGCCCAGCTCGCCCATCAGCATGACGATGAGCGTCATCTGATGGACTACGTCCGCGTTCTGTACAAGCGGCGGTGGATTGCCATTCCGGCCTTTCTGATCGTCTTCGCGGTAGGCGCCATCAACAGTTACCGCAAGGTCACGATCTACGAAGCGCGCACCCAGATCCTGATCGAGAAGGACACGCCGAAGGTCGGCACGCTCGAGACGATGTTCCAGCAGCAGGACGGCTGGTACAACGACGACTTCTACCGGACGCAGTACCGCATCCTGCAGAGCCGCAGCCTGGCGCGGCACACGGCGGAGCTGATGCACCTCAAGGACCGGATGGCCGCGCAGGCGTCCGCGCCCGCCGGCGACGACGGGTTCAGCGTGTCGGGTGCGATCGCGTGGGTGAAGAAGCAGGTGGTCGGCGAGGACGCGCAGGAGACGAAGAAGGCGGAAGACGAAGCGAAAGTCGCCGCCGCGCTGGCGAAGGAGGACCCGCTCTCGCCATACGCCAGCATGGTGCTCGGATCGCTGATGGTCTCGCCGATTGCGAACAGCCGGCTGGTGGACTTGAAGTTCACCTCCACCGATCCACGGCTCGCCGCCGACATGGCCAACGCGCACGCGAAGGCCTATATCGAGCAGAACCTCGAGTACAAGTTCGCCGCGTCGAAGGACGCCACCGACTGGCTGAGCGATCGGCTCGCCGAGCAGCGCAAGAAGGTCGAGGAGAGCGAGGCGGCGCTGCAGAAGTACAAGGAAGAGCACGACGCGGTGGCCGTCGAGGATCGTCAGAACATCGTGGTTCAGCGGCTGGGTGACCTGAACAGCGCGGTCACGAAGGCCAAGACCACGCGAATTGAGAAGGAAGCCCAGTACAACCAGCTCAAGTCCATTCAGGGGACCCCGGCCGTCGAGTCGTTCCCCGCCGTCGTGGCCAACGATTACATCCAGAAGCTGAAGTCGGAGCTCGGAGACCTGCAGCGTCAGCAGGCGCAGCTCAGCGAGAAGTACGGGGACCGCCACCCCGAGATGATCAAGATTCGCTCGGCAGTCCAGTCCACGCAGGCGAAACTCGACCTCGAAGTGAGCAAAGTGGTGCAGTCGGTGCAGGCCGAGTACCAGGCAGCCCTGGCGCAGGAGCGCAGCCTCGTCGGCGCGCTCGACTCGCAGAAGGGCGAAGCGCTCAGCCTCAACCGGAAGGGCATCGAGTATAGCGTCCTGAACCGCGAAGCGGAGAGCAACCGGCAGGTCTACGAGGCGCTGCTGCAGCGCACGAAGGAGACGGGCATCAGCGGGGGGCTGAAGGCCAGCAACATCCGCGTCGTCGACACGGCGGAAGTGCCGAGATGGCCGATCCTGCCGCGCCGCCAGACCGACCTGACGACCGCGGCGCTGTCCGGGTTGGTGCTGGCCATTGGCCTTGTCTTCCTGTTCGAGTACTTCGACAACCGCATCAAGTCGCCGCAGGAAATGCGCGCGCACCTGGGGCTGTCGTTCCTCGGCATGGTGCCGGCCATCGACGCCAGCGGCCCGTCGCTCGTGAGCGGCGCCGTGCCGCCGCACTTCGCCGAAGCGATCCGCAACGTCCGTACGAACGTGCTGTTCTCGTCGGCCGATGAGGGCGTCCGTACGATCGTCGTGACCAGCGCGGGCCCCGGGGAAGGCAAGAGCCTGTTCTCGGCGAACCTGTCGGTGTCGCTCGCGCAGGCCGGCCAGCGCGTGCTGCACGTCGATGCCGACATGCGGCGCCCGCGCGTGCACGAGATCTTCGAGTTCTCGCAGGAGCCGGGCCTCTCGAACCTGCTCGTCGGCGACTGCAAGCCGAGCGAGGCAGTCCGCAGGGTGACGGGCGTTCCCGGGCTGGCGGTGCTGCCAGCCGGCATGATTCCGCCGAACCCGGCGGAGCTGCTCGGATCGAAGCGCTTCGATGAGTACTTCGCGACGCTGTCCGAACATTTCGACTACGTGATCATCGACTCGCCGCCGGTACTGGCGGTCGCCGATGCGTCGATCCTGGCCAACACGGCGAGCGGCGTGGTGTTCGTCGTCGGCGCCGACCAGACGAGCCGTCACGCCGCGCGCGCGGCCATCGACCAGCTGCACGCGGTGCAGGCGCACGTGATTGGCGCGGTGCTGAATCGCGTCGATCTCGAGCACAACCCGTACTACTACTCGACGTACTACCGGAAGGAATACAGCCGGTATTACGCGCAGGCGCCCGCGGCGACGCAGAAGCGCGCCTGAGGCTTCACGCCCAAACGTCCGGACGACGCGCCGGTGATGCGCGTCGTCCTGCCATCCCGCCTGAGGCCCATCAACTGTCACGGGCCTTCGCCGAGGATTGGCCGACCGGGTCGATGCGCATCCTCTACCTCTCCTCGTCCGGACAACTGGGCGGGGCGGAGCGCGTGCTCCTCGACCTTGCCGCTTCACTGCGCCGGTCTCATCCGGCGTGGGAGCTGCACCTCGCCGCGGTCGAGCCAGGCCCTCTCGTCTCCGCTGCTCAAGACATCGGTGTGGCTGCCACCGTGCTGCCGCTGCCGCAGGCCCTCGCCGATCTCGGCGAGTCCGGGGCATCGCCCGGACGGGTCGTGTGGCAGCTGGCCGGCGCCGCACTGCCGCTGCGGGGCTACGTCGCATCTCTGCGCCGTCACATCGCCGCGATCGCGCCGTCCATCGTTCATTCACACGGGTTGAAGACGCATGTGGTCTCGGCGCTTGCCGCGGGTGATGCGCCGGTGGTGTGGCATCTGCACGATTACGTCGGTGGGCGGAGAGTGACGGCGGCGCTGCTCCGCCGCCTGTCGCGGCGCGCCGCAATGGCCATCGCCAACTCAGCCAGCGTGGCGGCCGACTTCACCGCCGCCTGTGGTGACCGCGTGTCCGTGACGACGGTGCTGAACGGCGTCGACGTGGAGTCGCTGGTGCCCTCCGGGCCGGCCTTGGACCTGGACGCGCTCGCCGGCCTGCCACCTGCGGCGCCCGGCACGGTGCGCGTCGGACTGATGGCCACCTTCGCGAGGTGGAAGGGGCACCTGACCTTTCTCGACGCGCTCAGCCGACTCCCGAACGATCTGCCGGTACGCGGCTACGTGATCGGCGGACCGGTGTATCGGACGGCGGGCAGCCAGGTCAGCCTCGAAGAGTTGCGTGACGCATGCGCGCGGTTCGGACTCGACGGGCGCGTCGGGTTCGCCGGATTCCAGAGCGATCGGGGCGCCGCGCTGCGCGCGCTGGACGTCACGGTGCATGCGAGCACATCGCCCGAGCCGTTCGGCCTGGTGATCGCGGAAGCCATGAGCACGGGGCGCGCGATCGTCACGAGCGCCACCGGCGGCGCCGCAGAACTGGTGCGCGCGGGCGTTGATGCGCTGACCGCCGCGCCCGGCGACGCTGGCGCGCTTGCACGCGCGCTCGAGCAGCTCGTTCGAGACCACCACCTCCGCGACACGCTCGGCCAGTCCGCGCGCCAGGCCGCCCTCGCTCGATTCTCGCTCGCGAGGTTCGCCGGCGAGATAGCCGCCGTGTACGGCCGGGTGTGCCCCGAGGCGCGAGCCGCCTGAATGTCTGGCGCCAGTCCGCTGCGCGCGTTGCACGTTCACAGCGGCAACATGTTCGGCGGGGTCGAGCGGATTCTCGAAACGCTCGCGTGCGGCGGCGAATCCTCGCGGATGACGTCGAGCTTCGCACTCTGCTTCGAAGGACGTCTGACGAGAGCGCTCGCCGCGTGCCGCGCGAGCGTCACGGATCTAGGCCCGGTTCGGACGACGCGTCCATGGCAGGTCGCGCGGGCGCGGACCGAGCTGGCCTCGTTGATCGAACGTGCACAGCCCGACGTCGTGCTCGTGCACTCGGCCTGGTCGCAGGCGCTGCTCGGCCCTGCCGTTCGCCGCGCGGGCCGTCGGCTCGTACGCTGGCTGCACGCGCCGGATCCGGGCAATCGCTGGCTCGAGCTGGCAGCTTCGCGAGTACCGCTGGATCTGTTGATCTGCAACAGCAGGTACACGGATGAATCGTCGCGCGCGCGCTTCCCGGGTGTGCCCCGGGCAGTCTGTTATGCCCCTGTCCCAGTGAAGCCGCCGCTCGATGGTGATCGCGCCGCGATCCGCGCGGCGCTCCACACGCCGGCTGACGCGGTCGTGGTGGCGCTCGTGGCCCGCATGGAAGCGTGGAAGGGACAGCGAACGCTCGTCGATGCGCTGAGCCGTCTCCGTGACGATCCGCGGTGGCATTGCTGGATCGCCGGTGGCGCGCAGGTCGCCGCCGAATCGGCGTTCGTGGAAGAGCTCAGTCGTCGCATCGACAGCCTTGGGCTCGCCTCGCGTGTGCAACTGCTCGGTGACAGGGACGACGCGGGCCGGCTGCTGGCATCGGCCGACATCTACTGCCAGCCCAACGACGGGCCCGAGCCATTCGGCTTGAGCTTCGTCGAAGCGCTGGCAGCCGGCCTGCCGGTCGTCTCGACCATGCTGGGCGCGATCCCGGAAATCGTGGACGATACCTGCGGCGTGCTCGTCGCGCCACGGGCCCCTGAAGAAGTGGCGTCGGCATTGAGTCAGCTCCTCGACGATCCCGAGCGGCGACAGCGTCTCGCGCACGGCGCCCGAGCGCGCGCCTCGGCGCTTGGTGACGTCACCCGGCGAATCGACGCGCTGGCAGACGCGCTCGCAAACTCATGACATCCATCATCCTTGCCGTCGGAGCGTTTCTCGTCTGCCTGTTGGCCGGAACCCGATCGCTCAAGTACGGCCTGGCCGCCATCATCGGCGTCGGCTACATCTACGGCATCGCCCGGGCCAACTACCCGGACACCTGGACGTATTTGATGTTCGACGCCGGGACCGTCGGCTTGTACCTGGCGCAGCTGTGGAAGCCGCTGACGCCGGCGCAGCGTGTAGGCTCGCACGACCTGCGGATCTGGGTCGCCGTGCTGATTGGCTGGCCCGTGCTGCTGTTCATTGCGTTCCCGACGGACAACCCGCTCGTACAGGCTGTCGGCCTGCGCGCCAACGCGTTCCTGCTGCCATTCCTGCTCTTCGGCGCGCGGCTGACGAGCGACGACGTCAAGCAGCTCGCGCTGTATCTCGCAGTGCTGAACCTGGCCGCCGTAGCGCTGGCGACCGTCGAGTTCTTCATCGGGATCGAGCCGTTCTATCCGATGAACGACGTGACCGACATCATCTACCGGAGCCGTGACCTCGTCGGCCGCACGGCCTATCGCATTCCTGCGTGCTTCTCGAGCGCACACGCCTTTGCCGGCGCGATGGCCATGACGCTGCCGGTGCTGATTGGCGGATGGAAGCATCCGCACACGCGGAAGTGGGAAGCGCCGTTGCTGGCGTCGGCCGTGATCGCCACCTTCGTCGGTGTGTTCATGGCGGCGGCGCGGACGCACATGATCACGGTCGGCCTGATCGCGCTGGTGGTCACGTTCACCGGCGGGCTTTCAGCCAAGCAGTGGATCCGATGGGTCATCGCAGTCGTCGTCGTTGGCTACGTTGTCGCCGGCGATGCCCGGTTTCAGCGATTCACCACGCTGCAGGATCGGTCAATGGTGTCCGAGCGCATCGGCGAGAGCGTGAACGACAGCTTCTTCGACGCCGTGTCGCAGCATCCGCTGGGACGAGGACTGGCAGGCGGCGGCACGAGCATTCCGTATTTCCTGCGTGAGGAGAAAGCGCCCGACCAAGTCATCGAGAACGAGTACGCCCGCATCGCCCTCGAGCAGGGGCTTCCCGGGCTGATGATCTGGCTGTTGTTCCTCGCGTGGGTGCTGACGCGGCGGCCCGGGCGCGTGAAGGACGAATGGCTGCTGGCCCGACGCCTCGTCTGGGTCGCCTGCGCGTCCGTCTTTGCCGCGGGCCTGCTCGGCATGGGCATGCTCGCCGCCGTGCCGCAGACCGTCCTGATGCTGATCCTCATCGGGTGGACGACCTCCGTCCGCCGTCCGATCCTCATCTCGTCGGAAGAAGGCGAAGCGCAGCCGGCCGCGTAGTGGCAGCGCCCGCACACTGCACGAACCTGAACGAAAACGATTGCATGGCTTCCCCTGGCCCGAGCCGCACGCATCGCTTCCTCGGTGGCATCAGCTTGGGGTACGTCTACCTGGCGCTCGTCACCGTCGTCGGCCTCTGGCTCACGCCGTTCCTGCTGCGGCGGATCGGCCAGCACGATCTCGGCCTGTGGCTCGTCGCGACACAGATCCTCGGCTACCTGATGCTGCTCGACTTCGGCGTCGTCGCGCTGCTGCCGCGGGAGACGGCGTACGCCACGGGCCGGACACTGCAGGGAGGCGACCACCAGGATCTGGCGCACACCATCGGTCGCTTCCGCCGCGTTGTGCGCTGGCAGGTACCCGTGGTGCTGCTGGCGGCAATCGGCATCTGGATCGCGCTGCCGGCGGAGTGGTCCGAGCTGCGATGGCCATTTGTCGCCATCCTCGTCACGTTCGTCGTCACGTTCCCGCTGCGCATCTACCACGCGGCGCTGCAAGGCCTTCAGGATCTCGCCTTCCTCGGTCGAGTGCAGCTCGCTGCGTGGGTGGCGGGCACCGCGGTCACGGTGTCGCTGGTCTTCGGCGGCGTTGGCCTGAGCGCGCTCGTCGTCGGCTGGATCGTCACGCAGATGGTCACGGCCACGGCCTGTGGCTGGCGGCTGCGTCATCACTTCGCGCACGGCTGGATGACGACGGCGCCTCGTGTGCCCTGGCCCGAGGCGCGCACGATGCTGGGCCGCTCGGCCTGGGTGAGCCTCGCGCAGATCGCGCAGGTGTTCCTCAACGGCACCGACGTCCTGATCATCGGCAAGCTCCTCGGGCCCGCCGCGGTGGTGCCGTACTCGTGCACCGGCAAGCTGGTGACCGTGTTGGCGAACCATCCGTACTTGCTGATGCAGGCGGCCTCGCCTGCGCTCAGCGAGATGCGGACGGCCGAGCGCCGCGAACGGCTGGCGGAAGTGACGACGGCGCTGACGCGCGCGATGCTGATCCTGAGCGGCGCGGTGACATGCCTCATCGCCGCGGTGAACCAGGGCTTCGTCACGTGGTGGGTCGGCCCGGGACAGTTCGGCGGCTGGTGGCTGACGCTGGCCCTGGTGGCCGCGATGCTGCTCCGGCACGTCAACACGACAGCCGTCTACACGCTGTTCGCGTTCGGCCACGAACGGCGGATCTCGCTGACCTCGCTCGGCGATGGCGCCGTGACGCTGGTGTCCTCGGCCCTGCTGGTCTGGCGCTACGGGCTCATCGGCGCGCCGATCGGATCGATCCTCGGCGTGGCGCTCGTCGGCCTGCCGGCCAATTTCCTTGCGTTGTCGAAAGAGACGGGCGCGACGCCGTTCCGGATCGTATGGGAGCTGCGCGGCTGGACCGTGCGGTTCGCCATCGCCTCAGTCGCGTGCCTGGGCATTGGCCGCTTCATTCAACCCGAGAGCTTCTGGCCGCTGGCAGCGACGGGCGCGCTGGCGGGCATCGTCTACGCGGTCTGGATGCTGCCGCTCGCACTCGAGCCACCGCTTGGCGCGTACGTGCGCAAGGCCGTGGCGCCGTTCGTTTCATGGCTGCCGGGGCGGCGCGTCGGCCTGCCGGAAACGCCGCAGTGACGATCATCGCTGGCCGCCGATGACGGGAGCCGCGGCGCGGCCGCGTGTCGTGCACCTGGTGCCGGCGTTGTTCGGGCAGGGCGGCCTGGTCGGCGGGGCCGAGCGTTACGTGTTCGAGCTGGCGCGGCACATGGCCGAGCGCGTGGACACGCGCCTCGTCACTTTCGGCGAGGCGCCATCGGTGACCACGAACGGCCCGCTCACCGTGCAGGTGCTGGGCCCTGTGCGTCACGTCCGCGGGCAGCGGTCGAATCCGTTCTCGTGGCGCCTCCTCGGCGCGCTCTCGGGCGCCGACGTCGTCCACTGCCATCAGCAGCACATCGTCGCCACCAGCGTCGCCGCGATGGCCGCGCGACTCCGCGGCCAGTGCGTGTTCTGCACCGACCTGGGCGGCGGCGGGTGGGACATCTCGGGCTACGTCTCCACCGACCGGCTGTTCCACGGGCACCTGCACATCAGCGAGTACTCGAGGCATGTCTTCGGCCACGACACGCTGCCGACCGCTCACGTCATCTACGGCGGCGTCGACACGACGCGGTTCTCGCCGGGTCAGCCTTCGGATCCGTCGATCGACTGCCTGTTCGTCGGGCGCCTGCTGCCGCACAAGGGAGTGGACGTGATGCTCGAGGCCGTGCCGGAGAATTTCGAGACGGTCGTGATCGGGCCGGCGCCGGACTCGAGGTACCTGGCCGATCTGCAGTTGCTCGCTCGGGGCAAGCGCGTGACGTTCAGACACGACTGCGACGACGACGCCATCGTTGCGGCGTACCGGTCGGCACGGGTTGTAGTGCTGCCGAGCCTGTACGAGGACCGCTACGGCGGCACGACGCGTGTGCCGGAGCTGCTCGGGCAGACGCTGATCGAAGGCATGGCGTGCGCCACGCCCGGACTCTGCACGAGCGTGGCCAGCCTGCCCGAAGTCGTGGAGGACGGCGTGACCGGCCGCGTGGTGCCGCCGCACGATAGCGCGGCGATGAGAAACGCATTGGCCTGGTTCCGAGACCATCCAGATGGGCAGCGACGGATGGGCGAGGCCGGCCGCGCGCGCGTGCTCTCGAAGTTCACCTGGCCGGCTGTCGTGGATCGCTGTCTGGAGCTGTACGCCGGATGCACTGGCACCTCGTGACAGGCGAGTTCCCGCCGCAGCCTGGAGGCGTCAGCGACTACACGCTGAGCGTTGCCAGGGGCCTGGCGTCGGCCGGTGAATCCGTGCATGTGTGGTGCCCGACGACGAGCGGTCCCGCGCCGCAGGTGCCCGGTGTGGCGGTGCATGCGACGGCGGGCACGTGGAGTCGCGAGGACATCGCGCGTGTCGACCGCGAGCTCGACGCCACGCCTCGGCCACGACGCCTGCTCGTTCAGTGGGTGCCTCACGCGTACGGGCAGCGATCGATGAACGTCCGCTTCTGCCGCTGGGTGCGCGGGCGCGGCCGCAGGGGCGACGTCGTGGAGCTGATGGCGCACGAGGTCTCGCTGGGATTCCGCGAAGGGTCGTGGAGACAGGACGTCGCCGCGACGGTGCACCGCTTCATGGTCTCGCTGCTGCTCAGCGTGTCCCGCCGTGTATGGGTGTCCATCCCCGCGTGGGTGGATCGCATGCGGCCCTATGCCTTCGGCCGTCAGATCGAGTTCTGCTGGCTGCCGGTGCCGAGCAACGTGCCTGTCGTAATCGACGCGGACGCCGTGCGCGCGACACGGGCCCGCTATGCAGCGCCCGACGGTATGCTGATCGGTCATTTCGGCACGTACGCGCTCAGCTCGCGACGGGAGCTGGAGCCCCTCCTCGAGCGGGTTGTGAGCCTGTCGGCATCGACGTCGTTCGTCCTGATGGGCCGTGAGAGCGACGCGTTCCGGCTGGAGTTTATTGGACGACATCCCGAGCTCGCCGCCCGGGTCCACGCGACGGGCGCGCTGCCGCCGGAGGCGCTGTCGGTCGTTCTGCAGGCGTGCGACGTAGTGGCACAGCCGTACGCCGATGGCGCGAGCAGCCGCCGCGGGACGTTGATGGCAGCGCTCGCGCATGGAATCCCAGTGGTGACCACCGAGGGACGTCTCAGTGAGCCGGTGTGGCGAGAGTCGCAGGCCGTGCGTCTGGTGCCGCCAGGCGAACCCGACGCGATGGCCCGCGAGATCCTGGCACTCGGCAACGACGCCGCCGAGCGGGCGCGGCTCGTGTCGGCAGGCCGCACCTTGTACAACGAGCGGTTCGATCTCTCGCACACGATCCGCGCGCTCGTCGCGGAGCGCTGCCTGGCCGCCTGATGCGAATCGGGCTGGTCACCTGGTCGAGCCGCCGTGCCGGCGGCGTCGAGACGTACCTCGAGTCGATCTCCGCGGCGCTCGCACAATCAGGTCACGCGCTCTCGCTCTGGTCCGAGACCGCCGAGCCCCGGGATCGGCTCGAGATGACGCTGCCGCCCGGCACCGCGCAGTTCGACATCAGCCGGGACCTGCCGGCCGCGCTCGACTGGGCGCCTGACGTCCTGCTCATCAACGGCCTGAACGATGTGGCGCTCGAGAGCCGGTTGCTGCGCGCGCGGCCGTCGGTCTTCGTCGCGCACAACTTCTATGGCACCTGCATCAGCGGCACCAAGTCGTGGGCTTTCCCCGTCGATCGCCCATGTCACCGGCAGTTCGGCTGGCCGTGCCTGCTTCACTACTTCCCGCATCGCTGCGGCGGCCTCAGCCCGGTGACGATGGTCCGGCTTTATGGGCGCGAGCGCGATCGGCTGGCCGCGCTCGACGGCGCCGGCGCGATCGTGACGCTCTCGACCTACATGCGCGACGAGTACGTCCGTCACGGTCTGCCGCCTGCGCGCGTGACGTGTGTGCCCTACGGCCCGCAGCCGGGGCCGGTTCAGCCGTCACGTCCAGGACGGCCCCCCGACGCACCGCGCGCTCTGCTCTCGGTTGGACGGCTCGAGCGGATCAAGGGCATCCATCTCCTGCTCGACGCGCTGCCGCAGGTGCGCGAGGCTCTCGGACAGCCACTGGCGCTCACGATCATCGGCGACGGTCCCGAGCGGGCAGATCTCGAGCGACGCGCCGCAGGCATCAGCCGCGACGACGGCATTGCGGTGACGTTTGCCGGTTGGGTCTCGCCGGACGAGCGCGATCGACGCCTGCGTGAGGCCGACCTGCTCGTCGTCCCCAGCACGTGGCCGGAGCCGTTCGGATTGGTCGGGCTCGAAGCCGCGTGTGCTGGCGTGCCCGCCGCTGCCTTCGACGTGGGCGGCATCCGCGACTGGCTCATCGATGGCCAGACCGGCGCCCTGGCGCCCGGCGATCCGCCCACCGCAGCGGGACTGGCCGCGGCCATCGTCAGCTGCATGCGCGACGAATCACGCCGGGCCGCGCTCGGCGCCGCCGCGAGCGCCGTGGCCGCCAGGCGCTCGCCCGGGGAGCACGCCGAGGGCCTCGTGCGCGTGTTCGAGCGATTGATCGGAACACGCCCCACCGAGCGCCTCGGGGCTTGAGCATGCGCATCGCGTTTGTCGTCCACGACTACAACCGCGTCTTCGGCCACAGCCGGTACGTCTCGGAGCTGGCCGAGCGCTTCCGCGGCGTGAACGACATCCACGTGTTCGCCAACACGTTCGACGGCGACACGCGCGGCATGGTCACGCACAACGTGCCAGCCCTGCGCGCGACGGCGCTCACCACGATCCTCTCGTTCTACGCGATGGCCTCGACGCGCGTCGGCGGCAACTTCGACATCGTCCACGCGCAGGGCGTCGCCGTGCCAAACGCCGACGTGATCACCGCGCACATCAGCAACGCGCGGTGGCTCGAGGGCCGCAGGCACCTCGAGGGCGGCGACCTGTCGTGGAAGGAGAAGCTGTTCGGCGCGACGGTGATTCCGCTCGAGCGGCGGACCTATCAGTCCCCGCGCGGGACGGTCGTCGCCGTCTCCGAGACGCTGGCGAACGACATCCGGACGTCGTACGGCCGGACCGGTGAGACCGTGGTGATTCGCCACGGCGTGGATTTCGGCCAGTTCAATCCGTCGGTTCGGCAGCAATTTCGCGAGCCGATGCGGAAAGAGATGGGCCTGGCGGACAGCGACCTGCTCTACCTGTTCGTCGGTGACCTCCGAAAGGGGTTTGCGCAGGCGATGGCGGCGCTGCCGCAGGCGCCGGGGCGGCTGCTTGGCGTGTCGCGGACGGATCCCGCCGAGATGCTGACGCGAGCCGGCGAGCTCGGCGTCACCGATCGTGTCCGCATCGCGCCGGCCACCGACCAGATCGAGCGGTACTACGCTGCGGCCGACGTCTTCGTCTTCCCGACGCCTTACGACGCCTTCGGCATGGTGATCAGCGAGGCGATGGCGTGCGGGCTGCCGGTCGTCACCGCAGCCACGGCCGGCGCGGCCGAAATCATCGAGCCGGGGCGAACCGGGCTCATCATCCAGGATCCGACCGACGTCGCAGCGCTTGCAGCACACTTGCAGAGCCTCGCGGCCGATCCCGCGGCGCGGACGCGGATCGGTGACGCGGCGGCCGAGGCCATGAGGGCGCATTCATGGGACAGCGTGGCGAGCGAGACGATGACGCTCTACGAGCGGATCGTCTCGAAGCGCCGGGCCGGCTGAGCGTCGCCTTCGTCGTGAACGGCGCGGAGGGCAGCGCCATGGCCGATCGGGCCAGCGCGTTTGCCTCCCGCCTGAGCGGCCAATGGCACGCGACGACGGCCTGCCGCCGCAGCCGGGGCGCCGCCGGGATCTCGGATCTCGCGCGCCGGCTGCGCGAGACGGCGCCCGACGTCGTCTACGTCCTCGACATGGGCGTCGCTGGCGTCCTTGCCGGCGCGTGGCGCACGCTGGGGCGATCGACGCCTCTCGTCATAGACACAGGGGACGCGATCGCCGCACTCGCGCGGTCGAGCGGCATGCGCGGGCCGCTCGGGCTGCTCGCGACCTCGGCGCTCGAACGCTTCTCGCTGCGCGCGGCCGATCACATCGTCGTCCGTGGCACGTTCCATCGCGAGCTGCTGGCCAGGCAGGGCGTCGACGCGACGGTCATCCCCGATGGCGTGGACCTCAGCGTCTTCTCGCCGCGCGACGGCTCGGCCGTGCGCCGCGCTCTGGGCCTCGGCGACGGCCTCGTTGTCGGCCTGGTCGGCTCATCCGTCTGGAGCCCGTCGCTCGGCATCGCCTACGGCTGGGACCTGATCGAAATGCTGGCGCAGGTGCCCGATCTTCCGGTCCGCGGCCTGCTGGTCGGCGACGGCAGCGGCATCGGGCACCTGCGCGAGCGGGCGCGAGTGCTCGGCGTCGAGGATCGCATCGTGTTCGCCGGACGCCGGCCGCTCGCCGAGCTGCCAGAGATCCTGGCGGCGTGCGACGTCTGCCTCTCCACGCAGACGAACGACATCCCGGGCAACGTGAGAACGACGGGAAAGCTGCCGCTGTATCTCGCGTGCGGCCGCTACGTGCTCGCCAGCCGCGTGGGTGAAGCCGCCCGTGTGCTGCCAGAGGAGATGCTCGTGCCGTACGAGGGCACGGTGGACAAGGACTACCCATCGCGCCTTGCCGAGCGCGTGCGGGCGCTGGCGGCGGCGCCGTCGCGTCTGTCGCTCGGCGCCCAGGGCGTCGCGATCGCGCGACAGCACTTCGACTACGACATGCTCGCCGGGCGGCTCGAGACGGTGCTCACCACAGTCGCGCGACGATCTGCCGCGGCCGTCTCTGGATCGGTGACCACGTGACGCCGGACCCGCGGCTGCGCGTTGGCGTGGTTGCCGACCTGCTCGAGGAAGGCTGGCCGAGCATGGACCTGGTGGCCGACATGCTGGTCGCCCACCTTGGCGAAGAGGATCACGCGGTCGAGACGGTCCTGTTGAGGCCTGCCTTCAGGGCTCGGATCGGCCGGCTGGCCGGCGTCAACGGCCGGCCTCTGACGATCGATCGCATCATCAACCGCTTCTATGATTACCCGCGCTGGCTGAGCGCGCAGGGCGTCCGCGCCGACGTGTTCCATCTCGTCGATCACAGCTACGCGCACCTGGTGACCGCGCTGCCGCGAGGGCGCGTCGTGGTGACCTGCCACGACACCGACGCCTTCCTCCGGCTGCTCGGCAACCGCGTCAGCGAGTCTCGTCTTCCCCGCCGTCTCGCGCAGCGTGTGCTGGACGGCCTCCGCGCGGCCGATATCGTGGCATGCGTGAGCGAGACGACGAGGCGCGAGCTGGTGACGCTGGGCCTCGTGCCGGAGGAACGTACCGAGGTCGTGGTCAACGGCGTGCACCCGGCGTGTACGCCGGAACCGGACACCGCCGCGGATCAAGCGGCTGCTGAACTGCTCGGGCCGGTCGGGGCCCCGGAGCTGCTTCACGTCGGCAGCACGATCTCACGCAAGCGGATCGATGTGCTGCTGGACGTCCTCCGGGCAGTTGCCACGACGCATGGTGTGCGGTTGATTCGAGTCGGCGGCGCCTTTACGGTCGATCAGCAGCATTCCGCCGAGGCCCTGGGCATTGATGATCGCATCACAGTGCTGCCGTTTCTCGATCGCCGTGTGCTCGCCGCCGTTTACCGGCGCGCGGCGCTCGCGCTCATGACCTCCGAGCGTGAAGGGTTCGGCCTGCCGGTCGTCGAGGCAATGGCGTGCGGTACGCCGGTTGTCGCGAGCGACATCCCTGTGCTCCGCGAAGTCGGCGGCGATGCCGCCAGCTACGCGGCAGTGGGCGATCTCGA
>UEXX01000214.1_pt1 | contig 20290 bp, 14 predicted proteins | sample 4301161 | NCBI WGS metagenome assembly UEXX01 (sample SAMEA4773179, study PRJEB27434) | metagenome | biome: 2259; feature: agricultural soil; material: soil | place: USA | collected 2014-09 | depth 0.25 m
GCCCCCTGCCCCCCCGCGCGCGCGGGGGGGCAGGGGGCGCGCTTCGCGCGGGGCCGGAGCATCCGCTCTTCGTCAACTACCGCGGCGAGCGGCTGGGCCCACGCAGCATTCACCGGCTCGTGCGGAAGTACATGGCGATGTGCAGCGCGCGATTCGGCATCTCGCCGCACGCGCTCAGGCACTCGTTCGCGACGCACTTGCTCGAGCGCGGCGCCGACCTGCGAGGGATTCAGGAGATGCTGGGCCACGCGCGCCTCAGCACGACGCAGCGCTACACCCATGTGGACAGCGCGCACCTGCTCGAGGTGTACCGCCAGGCGCATCCGAGGGCCAGGAAGGGTCCATAGGTCCATAGGTCCATGGGTTCACAGCTGGAAGTCGCCACACTCCTCAACCAGAACGTGAGCGGGCCGCTCCGAGGAGGCAACGACGTCGAAGTGCTGGTCGATGCCGACGGCAACTATCCGGCGTGGCTGTCGGCCATCGCGGCGGCCAGGCGCACGATTCACCTCGAGATGTACATCGTGCACAACGATGCCATCGGCCGCCGGTTTCGCGACGCGCTGGTCGAGCGCGCGAAGGCCGGCATCGAGGTTCGCGTGCTCTATGACTGGTTCGGCTCGCTGCGGCCCTCATCGTTTCGCTTCTGGGCGCCGCTCGCCGCTGCCGGTGGATTCGTGCGCGTCGTCAACGCGCCGCGTCCGGAGACGCTGCTCGGCCTGTTCAGCCGCGACCACCGGAAGCTGTTGACCGTGGACGGAGAGGTGGCCTTCATCTCCGGCCTCTGCATCGGCGATGACTGGGTGGGCGATGCCGGACGGGGGCTGCCGCCCTGGCGGGACACTGGAGTCCAGTTCCGCGGTCCGGCCGTGGCGGATGCCGAACGCGCCTTTGCCGCCTCGTGGGCCGCGTGGGGATCGGCGCTGCCCGAGGCACCGCGCGGTGGATCCGGCGAGGCGACCCCGCAGGGCAAGGTTGACCTGCGCGTCATCGCCACATCGCCTGACCGGCCGACACTCTATCGGCTGGAGCTGGTGCTGATAAGCGCTGCTCAGGAACGCATCTGGCTCACCGATGCGTACTTCATGGGCACCAGCACGTACATCGAGTCGCTGTCGGACGCCGCGATTCGCGGCGTCGACGTTCGCCTGCTGTTACCGAACAACAGCGACGTGGCGTGGGTGGGCAACGCGTCGCGAACCCTGTACCGCCGGCTGCTCGAATCGGGTGTTCGCATCTTCGAGTGGAACGGCTCGATGATCCACGCGAAGACGGCCGTGGCCGACGGCCGCTTCGTCCGCATTGGCTCCACCAACCTGAATCTCTCGAGCTGGGTGGGTAACTGGGAGCTGGACGTGGCGATCGAGGACGACACGATCGGCAGGCAGATGGAAGGACTGTACGAACGCGACCTGCAGAATGCGACCGAGGTGATAATCACGGAGCGCCGTCGGATCCGGCTGCGTGAGCGCCCGGCCACGGACAGTCCGCCGCGTCCTCGCCCACGAGGGAGCCTGTCACGCCGGATGGGCGGCAGCGCGAACCGCGTCATGAGGGACATGACGCTGGCCGGATCGGTCCTCGGGTCGGCGGTCCGGGGCTATCGCGCCGTCGGGCCGGCGGAAGCCGCGGCGCTGGCTTTCTTCGGCGCGGCCGCCGTGCTCCTCTCGAGCGTCTTCTTCTGGTGGCCGAGAGTCCTGGCCTGGCCGGTGGCGGTGATTGGCGTGTGGGTAGCGCTGTCGCTGTTCGTGCGCGCCTGGCGCGCGCACCGCGATGCAGGGAATGAGAAACAGGAATAGCGAGGTCAGCTCGCTACCGGCTCGGCGTCGGCCTGCTGCAGACGACGACCGCGCGGGAACTCGATGCGGAGCGTCTTGATCTTGTAGTTCATCACCCGCGGGCTGATATGCAGGAGCTCGGCGGCGTCCTTCTGCACCCAGTTCGACATCTTGAGCGCCTCGATCAGCGCGGCGCGCTCGATGTCTTCGAGGGCAATCCCGGTCGGCGGGATCTTCACGGGCGTCTGCGCATCCCGCCCGGCCTGCGTCGTCGCCACTTCGCCGAGCCGCAGATCGTCGGCCGTAATCTGATCGCCCTCGGTGAGCAGCATCGCGCGCTCGATCGAGTTCTCGAGCTCGCGGATGTTGCCCGGCCAGTTGTAGCGCATGAGGAGCTTCAGCGCCTCGTTGTCCAGGCCGTCCACCTTCTTCTTCAGCTCGCCGGCGAAGCGCTTGACGAAGGTGAGCGCCAGCGCCTGGACGTCGTCTTTCCTCTCGCGCAGCGGCGGCATGTCGATCGAGACGACGTTCAACCGGTAGTAGAGGTCCTCGCGGAACTGGCCGGCGGCAACCATGGCCGACAGGTCGCGGTTCGTCGCGGCGATCAGCCGGACGTCGACGCGCAGCGTGCGTGTGCCGCCCAGCCGCTCGAACTCGTGCTCCTGCAGCACGCGCAGGATCTTCGCCTGCGTGCTCGGGCTCATGTCGCCCACTTCGTCGAGGAAGAGGCTGCCGCCGTCGCTCTGCTCGAAGCGCCCGATGCGCTGCTTGTCTGCGCCGGTGAACGCGCCTTTCTCGTGGCCGAACAGCTCCGATTCGAGCAGGTTCTCCTGCAGGGCGGCGCAGTTCACCTTCACGAAGTTCCGGTTGGCGCGGAGCGAGTTGTGGTGGATGGCGCCCGCGATGAGCTCCTTGCCCGTGCCCGTCTCGCCGCGCACCAGCACGGTCGTGTTGCTCTTGGCGACCTTCTTCACCACGGTCAACACGCGCTGCAGGGCGCCGCTGCTCCCGATGATGTGGTCGAAGTTATAGATGTCCCCCTGGGTGTGCCGAAGGTAGTCCAGCTCGTGGCGCATCCGGCGGAGCTCGAGGGCCTTCTCGATCTTGAGCTCCATCTCCTCGATTTCGAACGGCTTCTGCACGTAGTCGAAGGCGCCAACTTTCATGGCCTCGACCGCCGTGCTCACCGAGCCGAACGCGGTCATCAGGATGACCGCCGTCGTCGGATGCAGCGCCTTGGTCGTCTTCAACACCTCGATGCCGTCGCTGCCGCCCATCTTGAGATCGCTCAGCACGACGTCGTAGTAGCTCTCGTGCAGCTTCTCGATGGCGGCATTGCCGTTCGGCGCCTCGTCCACGTCGTGCCCGGCTTCGGTGAGCGCGCGCACCAGCCCCCGGCGAAGCGCGTCGTGATCGTCGGCGATGAGAATACGACCCATGAGAAACCCTCTGTCTGCGACGCCGCAGCGGCCGTCGCCCGTGTGCTTACTGCCCGCCTACTGAAACCACTCGTCGCCCGCGGCCGACACCGGCAGCGTGACGGTGAACCGTGTTCCCTGGCCAGCCGTGCTGGCCACATCGATCCGCCCGTCGTGCGCGTCGATGATCTTGCGGACGATGGCCAGGCCGAGGCCCGAGCCCTGCGCCTTCGTCGTGAAGAACGCGTTGAAGACGCGGTCCTTCAGTTCCGCCGGGATGCCGGGCCCGTCGTCGGCGATCTCGACGATCAGCGTCGGCAGGTTCCCAGGTCCTTCGCTCCGGTGCCCATGGTCCTCTTCCATCGTTCCGGCCCACGCGGAAATGCGCACCTGGCCCGTTCCGCCAAGCGCCTCGAAAGCGTTGATCACCAGGTTCGTGAACACCTGGCACAACTGGTGTTCGTCCCCCTGGATGAGCGGCAGATCCTCCGGGACCGCCAGCTTCACGCCGACCTCGCCGCGCTTCGCCTTGCTCTCGGCCATCGACACGGCGGTGTGCAGCACGGGCGCAATGGCCGTGCGGCCCCGTTCGAGCCGCACCGGCCTGACGTAATCGAGCATCTCCACGACGGTGGAGTTGGCCATCTTCGCCTCGTTGATGATGTCCGCGATGATCGACTGCGCGTCGGGCGATTCGCCCACCTTGCGCCGCAGCAGACCGGCCATCACCTCAATGCCCGCGAGCGGGTTCTTCAGCTCGTGCGCCATGGCCGCGGCCATCTCGCCGAGCGCCGCCAGGCGATCGCGCAGCCGCTCGCGTTCCTCGAGCTGCTCGACCCTGGTCAGGTCCTTGAAGAACAACGCCGCGCCCGAGACCTCGCCGGCCTTGTCGTGGATGAGCGACAGCGTGTAGCCAATCACCCTCCCCGTGGACTTCAGCCGAAGCTCCACGCGGTTGGGCAGGTGATTCAGCTCGAAAGCGCCCGCGATCACCCGGACCACGTCGGGGTGGACGCGCAGCACGTCCGCGTACTGCCGGCCGATGTCATCCGGCGAGGCCGACAGCCCGAAAATCCGGTACGCCTCGTCGTTCATCACGGCGATGACGCCGTCGCGCGTCACGGCGAGCACGCCGTTCCGCATGCTGGCGACCATGTCGCGAAAGAAGCGGTCTCCGACCGTGGCCACCTGCGCGCGGGCGGAGGTTTCCCCGGAAGGACGATCGCCCCTAGCGGGAGACGGCATCAGCAGGTCGTTTCGCCCAGGCGTGTCCAGAAAATGCCTGGGCGTGGCAACGTCTTAGGCACGCGGACCTCAGCGGCAAGGCCCATGCCCTTTCGTAGCGTGCACGAAAAGGCGTGGAAATTCGCTGAAAACTGTAACCGGGGGTCGGGGAACTGACGGGAATTGTGAAGTACCGATTACAGAACTGACACGAAATTACAGAATCGTGCCCGGAATGGAGCTGCGCGACCTGTCGGTCAATCGTCATGGCCCACGGGGCGTTCCGCCAGTTGGGCGAGCATTTCCCACTGGTGCATGAGTTCGCCCACTTCCCACATCAGCGTCTGGTGGCGCGAGACGGCCTGCTGCGCGGCGTCGCGATCGTCGTAGAAGCCAGGCGCCGACATCCGGGTTTCGAGGGTCCGAATCGACTCCTCGTGCGCTGCGATGCGGGTCTCGAGGTCGGTCAGCCGCGCCTGGCGCTGCTTCTTCTCCCGGTCGAGCTTCCGCTGTTCGGCCTGCTCGCGCTTCCGCTGCTCGTGGTCGACTTTCGCGGCGGCCCTGGGCGCCTTCTCCGGCGACGGAGGGTGAGCGGTCTTCGCGGGGCGCGGGTCAGCCGGCGGCCGCGGCGCAGGTCTCCTGGGCTCGGGCGCCTGTGCAGTTTCGTGCAGGTGCTCCTTCCGCCAGAGAAACTCCGGGTACGTGCCCGGGAACGACTCGGCCCGGCCTCCGCCGACCTCGATGATCCGCGTCGCGAGGCGCTCGACGAAGTAGCGGTCGTGCGACACGAAGATCAGTGTGCCACCGTAGTCCACCAGCGCGTCCAGCAGCACGTCCTTCGATTCGAGATCCAGGTGGTTCGTCGGCTCGTCCAGCAGCAGCAGGTTCGACGGACGCAGCAGCATGCGCGCAACGGCAAGGCGCGTGCGCTCGCCGCCCGAGAGCACGCCGCACTTCTTGTAGATGTCGTCGCCCGAGAAGAGGAACCCGCCGAGGATGTTCCGGATGGCGGGCACCATGTGCATGGGCGATCCGGAGACGAGCGTCTCGTAGACGGTCTTCACCGGATCGAGCCGCGTGGCCTCGTCCTGCGCGAAGTACTCGGTGACCACCTGGTGTCCGGGATGCCGCTCGCCGCGATCCGGCGATTCCGACGCCGACAGCATGCGCATCAGCGTGGACTTGCCGGTGCCGTTCGGGCCGACGAGCGCAACGCGGTCGCCGCGCTCGATGTGAAGCGACAGGTCCTCGAAGACGACGAGCGAGCCATACGCCTTCCGCACGTGCTTCAGTTCGAGCACCGTGCGCCCGCTCTTCGGCGCCGCGGGAAAGTTGAAGTGCACCTTCTTGCGCTCGGGAGGCACCTCGATTGGCACCACCTTTTCGAGCATCTTGATGCGGCTCTGGACCTGCGCGGCCTTCGTCGCCTGATAGCGGAAGCGATCGACGAACAGCTTCACGCGCGCCACCTCCTCGTCCTGCTCGCGCTTGGCCGCGCGCAGCCGCTCGATGCGCGCGTCGCGCTCGACGAGGTAGTCGCTGTAGTTGCCGTGATAGTCGGTGAGCGTGCGCAGGTTCAGATCGGCGATACGCGTGACGACCGAGTCGAGGAAGAAACGGTCGTGGCTCACGAGCATCACCGCGTGCGGATACTCGCGCAGGTAGCTCTCGAGCCAGTTGCGGGCCTCGAGGTCGAGATGGTTGGTCGGCTCGTCCAGCAGCAGCAGGCCGGGGCGTCCGAGCAGCAACTTGGCCAGCGCGATGCGCATCTGCCAGCCGCCGGAGAACGTGTCGGCCGGCCGATCGAAGTCCGCGCGCGAGAACCCCAAGCCGGTGAGCACCGTCGCCACCTGCAGGTCAATGCTGTAGCCCTCGGCGAGGCGGAAGCGATCGCTCAACTCGCTGTAGCGATCGAGCATCTGCGCCTGGTGATCCTCGGTCGCATCCGGCGCGCCCATGCGCTCCTCGAGCGAGTGCATCTCCTCTTTCATCGCCAGCAGCGGCGCGAAGGCCAGCGACGCCTCTCCGAACACGGTGCGCCCCTGGTGCTCCAGGCCGTCCTGTGGGAGATACCCGATCGTGAGGCCTGCGGGCTTGATGATGTCGCCGGCGTCGGGCTCGTCGATGCCCGCCAGCATCCTGAGCAGGGTGGTCTTGCCGGCGCCGTTCGGCCCGCACAGGCCCACGCGCTCGCGGTCGTCGACCTGCCAGGTGACCGCGTCGAAAAGCACGCGATCGCCGAACGACTTGGTGAGGCTGGAGAGCTGGATCATCAGCGGCCGGGTTGTGGCGGCGGGCCTTCAGGCCCGCAGGCTGTCGTGTGCGGGAGCGCACACCGCCCATGTGCGCGAGCGCGAACGCCCATGTAAACCCCGAATTGTACCATGCGCCGCCGGCCAGTCCGTGGCGCCAACGGCGGCTCGATGTTCAATTTGTCAGTTCGTGTCCTATCGACCGTGTCGCTACTGGCCTTGTGGCGGGTCTGGCGCGGGCCTAGCATCGCGAGAGCCCCATGCCTCGCGCGCTCACTGCCGGTGTTGCCGCGTTCCTGCTCGCTGCCTGTGGAATCGCGTCCGCGGCACCGGGGGAGTCCGCCAGCGGGATGTTCACCGTGTCGGTCGAAGTGGTCCGCTCGTGCAGCGTGCAGACCAGCGGCGGCGGCTCAATCGACTGCCACGGCCAGACGCCCAGCACGATGCGCATGACGACGACGCCCGCGCCCGGTGCGCTGACGACGACATCGCCGCAGTCGTCGTCCGAGACCCACGTCCTCACGGTCCTGTTTTAGCCCGGCGCCACGGACCAGTAGTGGCGGCGGCCCTTCAGGGCCGCTACTTCAAATCCAAGAACACCACGTGCGACGGATTGCCTACCGGTACGTACTGGCCGGTGAAGGCGAGCCCGCCCGTCGTGCGATCGACGCGGAACACCGTGACGTTGTCTGCACGCTGGTTGCAGCAGTAGAGGAAGCTGCCCGTCGGATCGAAGGCGAAGCTCCGGGGGTAGTTCCCGCGCGTCCACTCGTCGGCGACGAAGGTCAGCGTGCCGTCCCCACCGATGGCGAAGATCCCGATGCTGTCGTGGAGCCTGTTGCCGGCGTAGACGAATCGCCCATCGGCAGACACCAGGACCTCGGAGCAGAAGTTGCTGCCGGCAAAACCCGGGGGCAGCGTCGAGATCGTCTGACGCGAAGTGAGGCGGCCCGAGGCGCCGTCGTAGTCGAACAGCACGAGCGTCGAGCCCTCTTCCTGGATCGAGTAAAACCAGCGGCCGTTCGGATGGAAGCAGAAGTGCCGCGGGCCGTCGCCAGGCGGAAGCGCGACGGAAGGCGGATCATTCGGCGTGAGCAGGCCGCGCTGGGCATCGAACTTCCAGACGTCGATCCGGTCCAGCCCCAGGTCGGTGTGGATGACGAACCGGCCCGACGGATCGGCCTGGATCATGTGGGCGTGGGTGTGATCGTGCCCGCTGAACGCGAAGCTGCCCGGCGGCGCGTGCGGCGCGCGTGTCGGTCCCACCGTCCCCGCATCCGCCTTCACATCCGAGGCCTCGGCGAGCCGGCCATCGTCGGCGATCGGGAGCACGGCCACGGAACCCCCGTGGTAGTTCGCGACGAGCAGGTGTCGTCCGCCGGGATGCACGCTGATGTAGGTGGGCCCGGCTCCTCCGGAGCGGACCGTGTTGAGCAGCTCCAGCCGTCCGTTGGATCTGTTGATTCCGAACGCGCTGACCGTCCCCTGCTTGTCGTCGCCGGCACGGTCGGTCTCGTTGCTCGAGTAGAGCGTCGTGCCGGCGGCATTGATTGCGAGGCACCCTGGGCTCGTGCCCATCTCTGTGACGGCTGCCGGCGTCAGTGCCCCCGTCGTGCGATCGACGGTGAAGTGATGAATGCCCCGCCCGTTGCCTGGCGGCAGGTCCACCTGCGTCGGCAGCGTATCGCGCAGAGGCGAGCTGAATGTCCCGACATAGGCCATCAATGGGCCGGATCCGACTTGGGACACGGTGCGCGTCATGAGATTCGTCAGCGGTGAAAGTCCTGCAAGTGTAGCGGAGGTCTGCAGAAACGTACGACGGGTGTGCGGCATGAGCGCTATTGTGGCGCACTGTCACTGAAGAGCAGAACTAACCGCCTCCGCCAAGGCTAGGGCGGTCCGCCGAAGCGTTCCGCGAAGGCGGAAGTTCTGCTCCACCGATGTCACTGCACCGCAGCGTCTGAGACACCAGTGGCACAGGCCTTCAGTCCTGTGCATCAGAAGTCCTGTGCGTCAGAAGTTGACGGTGGCGATGACCGTATCGGAGTACGAGCCGGCGCTTACGTCCTGCAGCGCAGGAACGCGCCCGTACACGGTCAGAGGGACGTCGGTGTTGTTCGGGGGGTTGTTGATGTGGTACGTCGTGGTTGTGCCCGAGCCGTCGCCCCAGACGCTGGCGAACGCCGCATCCATGTACAAGTTGTAGGTCAGAGCCTCGGCCCCCTTCTTCATCGTCCGGTTTGCGAAGGAGCCGCTGGACCCTGTCGAGATCGTGATGGTGATGTTGTGATCGGAGTTGCCGCAGTGGTATGTCACGGTGCCCGTCGAGGTGGTGGCAGACGCGTTGAAGACGTTATACGAACCGAAGCTGACGGCAGTCGTCGAAATCGTGCAGGCGGCTTCGGCCCGCCCGGACATCCCCCACACCATCAGCACCGCCGCGAGGCACGCCATTCTCATCGCGCGGCCTTCCCGCCCGGCGCCACGACGCTGGAGCAGGTCGTGACACCAGTCCGGATTACGGGCTCGCTGGAGGCCGGCACGTGCAGTGTCACGACGCAGGTCATGCCATCCCCGGTCAGCTCGGCGTGATGGTCTCCCGGCGCGACGCCCTCCACGTAGAACGCTCCGTCGCTGCCGAGCGCGCTGGCCACCTGACCGGTCGGTGTGGCGATGGCGAGCCCCCAGTTCGACGGCGTGATCACCGTACGGTCGCGCAGCACGACGAATCTGCCGGCCACGCGCCACGACCGCGGCGCCGGGAACAGCGCGATGGCGCCGCCGCGATACGGCGGAGCCAGCAGCATGGCGTCACGCGGCACGTCGCGATCCATGGGCACGTCCGCATCGTCGATCGAGACCCGGTTCGCGTAGTAGGCGAGCAGGTTCGGCACGACCAGGTTGCCGTGCCGGTCGGTTCGTCCGACTTCCTGGTTGCTCAGATAGGTCCGCACGCCTCGAACGTCGGGCACCTGCACGAGCGCGAAGCCATTCTCCACCGGGCGTGTGAAGTGCACCCCGCCGCCGATGAACACCAGCGCGCCGCTGGCATCCGCCATCGTCGAAGGCTGGCCGTCGAACACGGTCTGGCGAATCGCGTACTTCCCGTACGGAGTCTGCGCCCGCAGCTCCGCGTCGAGGTCCGGCGTCCCGACGGTCCCCGCCGTCCCCATCATGCCCTGCACGTGATAGCCGATGCCGGTGCCCACCGGCAGCGTGCGCTGCAGGTCGACGGACTGGCGTGAGATCCCGCCGTCGCGTTCGGCCGACACGTTGACCATGTCGCGTGGCCCGATATTCACGGCCAGCCCCGCAAAGCCGCCGGTGAACCAGCGACGGTCGGTGAGCGAACGGTTGCCGCTCACGAACAGGCTGAAATGCCGGCTGATCGTGACCGATGTGGTGACGGCCGCGCGCTTCATCGCCGGATACGTGCCGTAGTAGTCGAGAGCCTGCCACGAGGCGCCGACGGTTGCGCGCGAGCCGACCCGGCTGGTCACCGACGCGGCCACGTCGCGGCGCGGCGACGCGATCGCGTACTTCGTGGACAGCGTGCTGTAGTCGGCACTGTAGTTCCGGGCGGCCATCAGGACGCCGATCGCTCGTGAGGTGTATTCGTAGGCGAGCGACGTCGCGTAGCCAGTCCCCGCGCTGGTCCGGCTGATGCCGGCGATGCCCTCGACATCGCCCGCACGTCCCAGTCGCACAGTAGCCATCGGGCCGCCGCTCACGAGATCAGACGAGCCTTCCATACGTCCGCCGATCGTGAAGGCGTCAGTGATTCCAATCCGATGGAGTCCCAGGAACGCCGGCGAGCCGTACGACCAGCTGGAGTCGAACTGGTTGTGGCGCTCCGCGCCGGCCGAGTATGAGAACTGCTGCACGCCCCGGCCCAGCACGCCCTGACTGATGTAGTAGGCCGAGTTGAAGTTCTGCTCGCTGCCAAAGGCGTCGCGCACGACCACGTGCATCTCCCCTGCGCCGACGGGCAGCGGCAGATGATCGAGCGAGTAGACGCCCGGCGGCAGTTGCTCGACCCGCACGAGCTGGTTGTTGACGTAGACCTCCAACCGCGACGGCGTCATCACGGCGCCGCTCAAGTTGATTGTCGGGAAGCGCACGAAGTACGGGTCGAGCGAGAAGTCGCGCGAGACCGTGACGCCGCCAAGCTGCACCGTGCCGCCGAGCGCGCCCGAGGACGCAATCGCATCGCCGGCAACATAGCGGTTCATCCGGTGCGGGTCGTCGAACGTGATCGCCGTCAGCCCCCGGCGGAAGGCGCCGGTCGAATCGGCAAAGCCGGTGGAGGTGACGAGCGCCGCACCCGCCGAGAGCCCGCCCTCGAAGCTGACCGAACTGGTTCCGGCACTCATCACGCTGGTGCCGTAGTTCAGGAAGGCGCTTGTCACGTGCCGGTATTCGATACCGTCGGGACGCCGCGACGAGAGATCGACCCGCGTGCCGGCCATCAGCGACGCCTGCACGGTCAGCCTGAGCGTGAGCGAGATCTCGTCGAGCTCGTAGGTGACGCCGGGCGCGAGCGATGCCAGCCGGACGAGCGTGCGGCCGTTCCACTGGCGTTCGTCGCCGTGGACTTTGCTGACGCCCCCCTCTCGGAAGATCGTCACGTCCATCCACACCTGGCCAGCGTCGATGACCACGAATGCCTGGCCCTGCGGGACTTTGTTGATCGATACGTCCAGCATCGCGGGCTGCTCCTCGGCGTACGCCGGCGCGCCCGCCAGGTGGAACGCGAGAGCGATCAGGAATGCGATCGCGAAGAAGGCCCGCCCGGCCAGCCCGTTATCCATGACATCAGCGGGAGCACGCGCCCCCTGGTGTGTCCAGGCGCTGCTTCAGATTGGTTTCTCCGACCGCGACGTCGATCTGGAGTGCGCGGATGTTCGCGCACGTGGAAGTGTCCAGCCGCATCTCGTAGCGACGGCTCGTGCCGGCGAGGATGTACCAGCCATCGGCGGTCTTGTCGGTCACCACGGTCCCTGCGGCCGACAAAGCCTGAACGTGAATGCGATCGGGCACGAAGTGCGTGTTGCCGATGTTGTCGATCTGGAAATGCAACGTCGCCTGGCTCAGTCCGACGTCGCTCAGACCCGCGCGCGCTGACGGCGCGAGCGCCCGCAGGAATACGGGAATCCCCACGCGGGTCAGCACCTTCACGCCGGTCTCGCCCGCGGTGCCTGCCACCGGCGGCAGCTCCTCCATGAACACGCGGTATGTCCGTTCAACCTGAGCGGGGGCCGACGTCACCGCGATACGGAGGCGGCGCTCCTCGCCAGGCGCGATCGTCACCAGCGCTGGAAACACCACCACGTCGTCGGTGGCGTCCAGCTTCATCTGACCGTCGAGTGTCTGGCTCCAGGCGTGAGTCGTCACCTGGATGCGGATCGGCAGTTGCCCATCGTTGCGCAGGCTGACAACGGCGCTCGGAACGCGAGCCGACAGCTCCACCCGCGTGGGGTTTACGGTGAACTGGCTTGCGCTGGCTGGCGATGCCGCCAGCAGCAGGCCCAGGGGAAGCCCCCACCCGAAGGTACGGAAGAATCCAGTCATCTCAGCACGTGCTGACAAGTCCACTCGCTTATCGTCGGCTGGGAAGAGTGCCTGTAGTTTGGCCAGGAACTGACTTCCGCCCGCCGGCGAAGCTTGGCCCCGTGCAGGGCAGGCAGCCCTGCACGAGGAACCCTCAATCCGGCGTGACGCACTAGAACGTGATCGTCGCGACGACGGTGTCGCTGTAGCTGCCGACCGGAACGTCCTGGCCCGCGGCCACGCGGCCGTAGAGCGTAAGCCCGGTGGACGCCTTCGAGGCCGCCGTATATGACACCGTGTTGCTGGCGTTCCACACGGTGGTATGACCCGAGTCGTTGTACATCTCGTAGGTCAGGTAGTTGGCGCCCGCCTTCATCCGGCGCGTGCTGCCGCTGGCGTTCACTCCGTTGTCGAGGCTGACGAGGCCGGTCGAGCCCTTGGTGCAAGCCACGGTGACCGTGCTGGTTTGATCGAGATCGGTCGAGGCGTTCGCCGACACCGGATCGTACGACCCGAAGGCCAGCGCGCCGGCTGAAATAGTGCAGTTGGCACTCACCGTTGCTGACACCGTGAAGCTCGACGTCGCCGTGGCAGCCTCAACATTCGGCTGCGAATACACCGCCAGCCCTGCCACCAGTGTCGCCATTCCCGCGCCGGCTACCAGCCGGCTCAATCCGCTCTTCATGACCTAGGCCTCCTCCATGAGGTCTTCTCCGCGATCCCGCGGAGTGACGCACGGCGTTAGTTCGCCCGAGCCCCCACGCCGTGCACGCGGAGACATTTGGATATCTGCCATCGCCTACCGCCGGGGCCGCCGCCGGCGCCTCACCAGCCAGTCATCAAGATCCCTGGCTCTGAAGCGCCACTGGCCGCCCACTCGCGCGGCCGGCAAGGCCGCGATCCTGACGAGCCGATATAACGTGCCGGGCGTAACCTTCAGAGCAGCGGTCACTTCCCGGGTTGTGAGCCATCGCTCAGGGAGCGCCCCGCGGTGATGGCCCTGGCTCGTTGCCATAGTGCGTTGGTCGGCTGGCGATTACTGCGACTGCTTATGACAATTTAGGACAGTCGTTCATGTCCAACTTGTCCATTACTGCACAGTCTGGCGTGCCACCAGACGACACAACCAGAAAGGCTGCAGGGTTTGTGCCCAGCTGACTTACAATTCGGTCACGTCGTGATGGCGGTTCCATTGGCTGCCCCTGCGCTGGCGGCTCGCGCCCTGGGTATCGTGCTCCGATCGCCAGGGCCGGCGGGCCTGATGGCGGCACTGCACGCCCTTGCACTCGAGAGCACCGGCTCCACCGTGTCGGTGCTCCTGCTGCCGACGCCTGAAGCGGGCGGCGGCTATCGCGTCGCCTCCTCGTCTGGATTGACGCAGGCCCCGGTCGACCTCTGGACGGCCGCGGTGGAGGATCTTGCCGACCGGCTCGGGACAAGGTCTGTGGTCCTGGCTCCGCTCTCCGGATCGGAGGCGCCGCTCGGCCTGCTGGTGTTCGGGTTCGATGGCGCGCCGCCGGACCGCTCGGCTATCGACGTGCTGACCGACGCCTTCGCGCTGGCCCTCGAACGTGGACGCCAGCAGCGGGAGTCCGCTCTGGATCGCGACCTGCGCGAGGCGCTCCTCGTGTTCGCGCGGGGCAGCGAGTCTCCGGCCGCGATGGCCACGTCCCTCGCCGCCTTCTGCGGTCGCGTGACGTGGCTCTTCGGCGCCGATACCGCCCAGGTGTGGCAGCACGATCGCCGGACGCGCGAGCTGGCGCTCGTCGCCACGTCGGACGGCGCCAGGCTCGGCGCCCGCATCCCGACGTCCGACGAGGCGCACCCGGCCGTCCGCGGGCTTCGACAGCCGCACGCAATGGCGCTCTCCGAATCAACAGACCAACTGGACGCCGCCAGTGCCGTGACCCTGACCGTGCCGCTCCAGGGCCGCCGCCGGGCGCTCGGTACCTTGCTGCTCACCGGCGTCCGCCTGGAGTCCGGCGGCGAGACGGACCTGCTCGTCCGCGCGGAGCAGATCGGCCGCGGTCTCGCGGCGTCGCTCGAGAACGGTCAGCTGCTCCACGACGTCCTGCGGTCGGCAGAGCGGCTTGCCCACTCCGAGAAGGTGCTGGCGCTGGGACAGTTCGTGGCCGGGGTGGCGCACGAGCTCAACAACCCGCTGCAGGGTGTGCTGGGGCACCTCGAACTTGTGCGCGCGTCCCCGTCGCTCCCGACGTCGCTCAAGCGCGATCTGGGGCTCGTCTATCGTGAGGCCGATCGTGCCGCGCGCATCGTCCGCAACCTGCTCGTGTTTGCGGGCTCAGGGCGTCTTCGAACGCGGTCGATGAACCTGAACCTGCTGGCGGGCCGGGTGCTGCGGCTGCGGGCTCGCGCGCTCGATCGCGCGCGCATCGACGTCGTCCGCGAGTTCGATGCGTCGCTGCCGCTCGTGAAGGCCGACGGGCTGCTGCTGCAGCAGGCCGTGCTGAACGTCGTCCTGAATGCCGAGCAGGCCATGGACGGTCAACCGGGACGACTGGTCGTCCGCACCGAGTCCGACCCGGGACGTCGCGGGGCGCGGCTGGTGATCGAAGACTCGGGGCCGGGCCTTGGCGAGGATGTTCGGTCGCGGCTGTTCGAGCCGTTTTTCTCCACGAAGGAAGTCGGCAAGGGGACGGGGCTTGGCCTGGCGATCGCGTTCGGCATCCTGCAGGCGCATGGCGGCTCCATCGAAGCCGACAATCAACCGGACCGCGGAGCGCGGTTCATTCTGACGCTGCCGATTGTCAAATGACAGACGATACGTTTCTCACCACCGAGGAAGTGATCGACTACCTGCAGGTCAACCTGCGGACCGTCTACAGGCTGATCAAGGCGGGGAAAATCCCTGCCGTGCGCGTCGGACGGCAATGGCGCTTCCGGAAAGGCGATCTCGACGCGTGGCTCGAGACGGAGCGGCGAGGCGTCCGGCTGTCTCCGGCGCCTTCGCAGGCCGCGCCACGTACGACTGCGGCTCGCGTGCTCGTCGCTGATGACGAGGAGAGTATTCGAGAACTGCTCGCGCGGACCCTTGCGCTGGCCGAGTACGACGTCGAAACCGTTGGCGATTCGCGCGCCGCGATCGATCGCCTGCGGCTGGCGGACTACGACCTGCTCATGGCGGATCTGCGCATGCCCGGCATGGACGGGTTGCTCCTCATTCGCGAAGCCCGCCGCATGCATCCGACCCTGCCAGTGATCATCATCACGGGTTACTCCAGCGAAGCGAGCGCCATCGAGGCCGTCAACCTGGGCGTCGTCGGGTATCTCGTCAAGCCGTTCCGCGTGCCGCAAGTGCTGTCAGCGGTTGCGCGGGCGCTGGGGGAGGGCTAAGGACAAGGACGAAGGACGAAGGACGAAGGCATGGCTCAACTGCGGAGATGAGCCGCGGCGCCAGTGCACTACGATAGGGCACTACCGAGGTGCCCGTGCGCCAATCTCGATTCTGCCTCGCCCTGCTGCTCGTCTGCCAATTCGGCCTGCACGCGCAGGAACCGACGACGTCGGGTCCAATCACCATTCTCCGTCCCGCCCGCGTGTTCGATGGCGACGCGATGCACGATGGCTGGGTCGTCCGCGTCCGCGGGGATCGCATCGAGCAAGTAGGGCCAGCTTCCAGCGTTGACGCGTCGGGCGCAACGCCGCGCGATCTTCCTGGGTTAACGCTTCTTCCGGGGCTCATCGAAGGCCACTCGCACGTCCTGCTGCATCCCTACAACGAAACCATCTGGAACGACCAGGTGCTGAAAGAGTCGCTCGGCCTGCGCACGGCGCGCGCGACGATGCACCTGCGCGCGACGCTGATGGCTGGCTTCACGACGATCAGGGACCTCGGCACGGAAGGCGCGGGCTATGCGGACGTCGAGCTGAAGCAGGCCATCGAGCAGGGGATCATTCCGGGGCCACGCATGCTGGTCTCGACACGCGCGATCGTCGCGACGGGCAGCTACGGACCGAAGGGCTACTCGCTGGAGTGGAAGGTCCCGCAGGGGGCCGAGCAAGCCGATCCCGACTCCATCGTCCGCGTCGTTCGCGATCAGATCGGCCACGGCGCCGACTGGGTGAAGGTCTACGCGGACTATCGCTGGGGCCCGAACGGCGAGATCATGCCGACCTTCTCGCTCGACGAACTGAAGGCCGCCGTCGAGACAGCGCGGAGCAGTGGCCGCCCCGTGGCGGCGCACGCGATGGCGCCCGAGGGGATGCGGCGCGCGATACTTGCTGGCGTCGAGACGATCGAGCACGGTGATGAGGGTACGTTCGAGGTCTTCAAGCTGATGGCCGAGCACCACGTCGCGCTCTGTCCGACCCTAACGGCCGGCGAGGCCAACCTCCAGTATGCGGGGTGGAGGAAAGGGACTGATCCCGAGCCGGCATCGGTGAAGCGCACGAAGGCCGCGTTCAAGGCCGCGCTGGCCGCCGGCGTGACCATCCTCAGCGGCAGCGACGTCGGCGTGTTCACGCACGGCGACAACGCGCGTGAGTTGGAGCTGATGGTGGAGTACGGCATGCGGGCCGGCGACGCGCTCCGCAGCGCGACGGCCGACGCCGCTCGCGTCCTGCATCTCGAGACTCAGATTGGCCGCGTGACCCCAGGACTGCTTGCCGACCTCATCGCCGTCGACGGTGATCCGACGCGCGATATCGGCGCGCTGCGTCGTGTGCGTCTTGTCATGAAGAACGGCCGCGTGTACGTGCCGTAGGATGCGGGCCTGAAGGCCCGCCGCCACAATGAGCGGGGCTGTGACCCCGGGCGCCGTGGCGGCGGGGCTTCAGCCCCGCCCGGGAAGCTCCTGGAACATGCTCGATCCTGATGTCCTGATTCGTCGCGCAACCCGCGCAGACCTTCCCGTGCTAGGCCGGCTCGGCGCCGCGTTGATGCGACAGCATCACGAGTACGATCCGAAGCGCTTCATGTCGCCGGGTGACCGTCCCGAGGACGGCTACGCCTGGTTCCTCGGCACTCAACTCGACCATGAGGATGTGGCGATCTTCGTGGCGGAGCAACGTGGCGACGTCGTCGGCTATACATACGTTGGCCTCGAGCCGCGGTCGTGGAGGGAGCTTCGCGATGCCTGCGGCTACGTTCACGACATCGTCGTGGAGACCGGCGGGCGCCGGCACGGGGCTGGCACGGCCCTGATGGAAGCGGCCTTTTCCTGGCTGCGTGAGCGGAAGGCCCCGCGCGTCGTGCTGTGGACCTCGCCGCACAACGAAATCGCCCAGCGATTGTTCGACCACCTCGGGTTCCGGCGGACGATGATCGAGATGACTCGCGAGCTCGAAGACGGACAATAATGATCCGTCATGTGGATCGTCCGGATCGCACTCAACCGCCCGTACACCTTCGTGGTGCTGGCGCTGGTGCTGCTGATCCTCGGACCGCTTTCGGTCGTCCGCACGCCCACCGACATCCTTCCTGAGATCAACATCCCGGTCATTTCCGTCGTCTGGAACTACAACGGCCTGTCAGCCGAGGAGATGTCCACGCGGATCGTCTTCAACGTGGAGCGGTCGCTCACGACGCTGGTCAACGACATCGAGCACATCGAGTCGCAGTCGCTGAACGGCATCGGCATCATCAAGGTGTTCTTTCACCCGAGCGCCAATGTCGAAATGGCCCTCGCGCAGGTGACTGCCAGCTCGCAGACGCTGCTCCGCCAGCTCCCGCCGGGCACCAATCCGCCGCTCGTCATCAGCTACAACGCCTCGAGTGTGCCGATTCTGCAGCTCGGCCTGTCGGGCGAGTCGCTGTCCGAGCAGCAACTGTTCGATCTCGGATTCAATTTCATCCGCACCCAGCTCGCGACGGTGCAGGGCGCCTCGATCCCGCTGCCCTACGGCGGGCGCCAGCGACAGGTACAGGTGGACCTCGATCTGACGGCGCTCCAGGCGAAGGGGCTCACGCCTGGCGACGTGGTCGCCGCGATCAGCGCGCAGAACCTGATTCTGCCCGCGGGGACCTCGAAGATCGGCTCGCGCGAGTACGACGTCGACATCAATGCCGGCGCGCGCACGGTGGACGAGCTGAACGGCCTGCCGATCCGCGTCGTCGGCGGCGCGCCCATCTACATTCGCGACGTGGCGCACGTCCGCGACGGTGCGCCGCCACAGACCAATATCGCGCGGGTGGACGGCCGGCGCTCGGCGCTGCTCACGATCCAGAAGACCGGGAGCGCCTCGACGCTCGACATCATCGACCGCATCAAGGCGACGCTGCCGCGCATCCAGGCATCCCTGACGCAGGATCTCAGGGTGCGCCTGCTGGCGGATCAATCGCTCTTCGTCCGGGCCGCCATCGACGGCGTTGTCCGCGAAGCGGTGCTGGCCGCCGGCCTGACCGCGCTCATGATCCTGCTGTTCCTCGGCAGCTGGCGCAGCACCCTCATCATCTCGACCTCGATTCCGTTGTCGATTCTCGCCTCCCTCATCGTGCTGGGCGCGCTCGGCGAGACGATCAACATCATGACGCTCGGCGGCCTCGCGCTCGCGGTAGGCGTCCTCGTGGACGATGCGACGGTCGCCATCGAGAACATCAGCAGCAACCTCGAGGAAGGGAAGGCACTGGAGCAGGCGATTCTGGATGGCTCCGAGCAGATTGCCGTGCCCGCGTTCGTCTCGACGATCTGCATCTCTATCGTCTTCGTGCCGCTGTTCTTCCTCACCGGCGTCGCCAAGTTCCTGTTCGTCCCCCTCGGCGAAGCGGTGGTGTTTGCGATGCTCGCGTCGTACGTGTTGTCACGGACGCTCGTGCCGACGATGGCGAAGTACCTGCTCCGCGGACATGAAGCGGACGCGCTCGGCCACACCTGGAAGCTGGGGGGGAACCCGCTCGCGCGGCTCCAGCGCCTCTTCGAGCGCGGGGTGAACCGCGTGCGCGTCGCCTACCGCAGGCTGCTCGAAGCCGTCATCCCGCGCCGCGGCTGGTTCGTGGCCGCCGTCCTGCTGTTCTGCGGCGCGTCGCTCAGCCTCGCGCCCTGGGTGGGCGCCGACTTCTTCCCGGCGGTCGACAGCGGCCAGTTCCGCCTGCACCTGCGCGCACCGACGGGCACGCGCATCGAGGAGACGGCGGCCCTCTGCGATCGCGTGGAAGATGCGATCCGCGAGCGCGTTCCGCGAGCGCATCTCGGCACGATCATCGACAACATCGGCCTGCCCTATAGCGGCATCAACCTCACGTACAGCACGTCGGCGCCCATCGGCACGGGCGATGCGGACATCCTCGTCGACCTCGAGGGAGATCACGAGCCGACCTCGAACTACATCCGCGACCTCAGGCGCGAGCTCGTGGACCGTTTTCCCGGCGTCACCTTCGCGTTCCTGCCGGCCGACATCGTCAGCCAGATCCTGAACTTCGGCCTGCCGGCGCCGATCGACGTGCAAATTCTCGGCAACAACCGGGAGGCCAACCGGAAGCTCGCGGCGAATCTCCTGACGAGAATCAACCGCATCCCGGGCATCGTGGACCTGCACATCCATCAGCCGATGAATCAGCCGAAGCTGCACATCACCGTCGACCGGACGCGGGCGGCCGACCTGGGCCTCACGCAGCGCGACGTGGCGAACAACCTGCTGGTCTCGCTGAGCGGGAGCCAGCAGACGGCGCCGACGTTCTGGCTGAACCCGACCACCGGCGTCAGCTACTTCATCGCGACTTCGACGCCGCAGTACCGCATGGAGTCGCTCAGTGACCTCGCGGGGATTCCGCTTCCCGGCGACAAGCCGCAGATCCTGGGCGCCCTCGCGTCCTTCGAGCGCGGTTCGGGCCTCGCCGTCGTGTCGCACTACGACGTCCAGCCGGCGATCGACCTGTTCGGCTCGGTGCAGGGACGCGACCTCGGCGGCGTGTCGCGCGACCTGAATCGCATCATCCAGGAGGTCGAGCCGTCGCTGCCGCGCGGCACGCGCCTGATGGTCCGCGGCGAAATCGCGACGATGACGTCGTCCATCGCGGGGCTGCTGGCGGGTCTGCTGCTGGCCGTCGTGCTGGTCTATCTGTTGATCGTGGTGAATTTCCAATCCTGGACGGATCCGTTCATCATCATCT
>UEXX01000319.1_pt1 | contig 20189 bp, 18 predicted proteins | sample 4301161 | NCBI WGS metagenome assembly UEXX01 (sample SAMEA4773179, study PRJEB27434) | metagenome | biome: 2259; feature: agricultural soil; material: soil | place: USA | collected 2014-09 | depth 0.25 m
GGTGAAGCCCCAATTCGAGGCCGGACGGAAAGAGGTCCAGTCCGGCGGGTTGGTGCTCGATCCCGAGGTTCACGGTCGCGTCATGACCGCAGTGAAGGAGGCGGGCCGTGCAGTAGGATTGGAGCCCGTGCACGAGACGCCCTCGCCCATCACCGGCGCCACCGGGAACCAGGAGTTCCTGCTGCACTTCCGGAGGCCGTCGTGACCCCGCGCCGGATTGGCCTGGTCGCCAAGCGCGGGCTCGCGGCAGCGGCGCCGCATCTCGTGAAGGTCGGCGGGTGGCTGGAGGCTCGCGGCGTCGTCGCCGTGGTGGACACCGACACGGCGACGCTCGATGGGCTCGCGGGCTACGAATCCTGCTCGCGCGAGGAGCTGCCGCAGCGCGTCGATCTGTTGCTGGTGCTCGGCGGCGACGGGACGCTCCTCGGCATGGCTGGCCGCGTCGGCGCGGCTGGCGTGGCCATTCCGATCATCGGCGTGAACTTCGGCCGCCTCGGGTTCCTCACAGAGATCACGCTGGAAGAACTGTTCCCCGCCCTCGAGGCGGCGCTCGAAGGCCGCGCGCACATCCACGAGCGGCGTCTGCTGCGCGCGCGCACGATTGCCGACGGCGTCGAGCGCGACAATCATCTCGTCCTCAACGACGTCGTCGTCACGCGCGGCGCCATCTCACGGGTCGTCGAGCTCGTCATCAGTGTGGACGGCGACTTCGTCACGCGCGTGAAGGGCGACGGCGTGATCCTGGCGAGCCCGACCGGGTCCACGGCCTACAACCTCGCCGCCGCGGGGCCCATCGTGCATCCCGACGTCGACGCGATCGTGCTCACCCCGATCGCGCCGCACACGCTCGCCAACCGACCCATCGTCATTCCCGGCACGTCCGCCATCGACGTCATGCCGAGCGCAGACTCTCGTGGGCTCGAGGTGTTTGCGACCTTCGATGGGCAGGCCGGACACCTGCTCAATCCCGGCGACGTCATCCGCGTCACCCGCGCCGACCAGCCCGTTCGGCTCGTCAGCTCCGCCACGCGCAGTTACTTCGACACGCTCAGAGAGAAACTGGGCTGGGGGGAGCGGTAGGGCAGGCGAAGTGCAAAGTTGGAAGTGCGAAGTGCCAAGTAAGTGCGAAGTTGGAAGTGCGAAGTGCTAAGTGGAGTGCAGAGTGCTCAAGTGGGAGTGCTCAAGTGCTGAGTGCTCAATGCGTCCGGCACGCGTGACAGCGTGACAGCGTGACACCTCACTCGACACTTCCCACTCACCACTTACTTAGCACTTCGCACTTCCAACTTGGCACTTCAGCGCGCTACTTCGCTTTGTCCTTGAAGTAGTCCACTTGCCATTCCTTGACGTTCTTGTTGTGCTCCGCGAGCGTCGTGGCGAAGACGTGCGTGCCGTCGTTGCGGCTGACGAAGTAGAGGTAGTCCACGGGCGCAGGACTGAGCGCCGCTTCGAGGGATGCGCGGCCCGGCGCCGCGATCGGGCCCGGCGGCAGGCCCGGGTGGCGGTAGGTGTTGTAGGGCGAATCGAACTGCAGGTCCTTCTTCGTCAGGTTGCCGGTGTACTTCCCGACGCGCTCGAGCGCGTAGATGACGGTGGGATCGCACTGCAGGCCCATGCCGATGCGCAGGCGGTTCGAGTAGACGGCCGCCACCACCGGCCGCTCCTCCGGGCTGGCCGACTCCTTCTCGACGATCGACGCGAGCGTGACGGCGTCACGGAGCGACAGGCCGCGCGAGGCCGCTTCGAGGCGCATCTTCTCGTCGAAGACTGTGAGGAACCGCGCCATCATCTGCGCCACGAGCTGGCCCGCGTCCATCTTGCGCGGCACGTTGTACGTCTCGGGAAACAGATAGCCCTCGAGATCCTTTGCCGCGGGATCGAGCGCGCGGATACCGGTCGGATCCGACGCGGCTTTCAGGAACGCGTTGGCCGATCCCAGGCCGCGCGACTCGTAGACGCGCGCCATCTCCTTCAGCGTCAATCCCTCCGGGAACGTGATGGGCCTGAGGTAAATGTCGCCGCGCGCCAGCTTGCGTGCCACGTCCTTCGCCGAGATCGCTCCTGCGAAGCGATACTCCCCCGCCTTCAGTTGTCGCTCGGTGCCTGTCAGGAAGACCGCGAGGCGGAACGTCCACTCGTCGCGAACCACGCCGGTCTCGACGAGCGCCCGGCCGATCGCGTGCGACCTGGTGCCCGGCGCGATGTCGACGAACTGGTCGACGCCCGGGTAGCCCTGGAATTTCTCGTCCACGCGGGCGTAGTAGACCCCGGCCACGGCGGCGGCAATCGCCGCCAGCAGCACGATGACGAGAATCAGTCGGCGCATTGGTCGGTAGGCATGGGGTCTGGCCGGGCGGTATCGAGGAACTCCTGCAGGATGACTGCGGCCGCCGCGGCGTCGAGGCGGGCTTTGCGTTTCTTCCAGTCGCGCTCGCCGACCGCCAGCCGCTCATCGGCCTCATGGCTGGTGAGCCGCTCGTCCTGCACGACCACGGTCCGCGTGGTCGCCGCGCGCAGCGCCGCGACGAACTGCTCCACCTTCGGTGTCTGCTCGTTCGGCGACCCGTCGAGCCGTCGCGGCACGCCCACGACAAGCGTGTCGACCGGTTCGGCGTCGCGTTCCAGTTTTTCCACGGCATCGAGCACCGCGGTCACCACCTGCCGGTCGCTGGACCCATGCGCTCGCGTGAGCGTCTCCAACGGCCGCGCGAGCGTGCGGCTGGCGTCGCTCACTGCCAGCCCCACTCGTCGTCCCCCGAAGTCGATCGCCACCGCTCGCACGCCAGGAATGGTAATACGGGTTGGCGAATCGGGAATGACGATTGACGATTGACGATTGACGATTGACGATTGACGATTGCTCCTGAAGATGGCACGGTGTGTGCGCACCGAATGATCGCGCCTACCCGTTCTCTCGCGATGGCCGCCGCGCTCGTGACGTTCGTGGCGCTGGCGCCGGACCGCGCGGCCGGTCTCACCCAGCCGCCCCCCACCGAGCAGGTGCGCATCCAGGAACGGCTGCGCGCGCTGCGCCAGGAGGCCGACGAACTGGCGGCGCGTGAGAAGTCGCTCCTCACCGACCTTCGCCGCGCCGAGCTCGAGCGCGACATCACCGCGGAACTCCGGAGGGACGCCGATCGGGCGCTCGCCGCGGCCACTCAGGACCTAGCAGACACGACGACGCAGCTTACTGCCGTTGAGCGGCGAGCCGCCGATGAGACGCCGGGCCTCGCGCGGCGTCTCGCGGAGCTCTACAAGCTCGGAGGCGGCGGCTACGTGCGCCTGCTGCTGAGCGTGGACAACGTGCGGGAGATGGGGCGCGCGTATCGAACCGTGGCGTCGCTGGCCGCGCTCGATCGGGAGCGCGTGCGGGCGCACCAGTCCACGCTGGCCTCGCTTCGCCAGATCCACGCCGACCTGGAGAGGCGCCGGACCCGCGCGGCCACGGCCGAAGCCGACGCGCGGAAAGCCGCCGCGGCCGCGACAGCCGCGGTCTCAGCGCGCACGGCCCTCATCGATCAGATCGACGCCCAACGCGACCTCAACGCGCGCTACGTCAGCGAGCTGCAGAGCGCGCAGCAGAAGCTGTCCGACACCGTCTCGGCCCTCCCGGCAAGCGGCTCGACCGTTCCCATTCGTCCCTTCCAGGGCGCGCTCGACTGGCCGGCCGTGGGACGAGTCACGGCGCGGTTCGGCCCCGGGCGCGGGTCGCGATTCGGCACCGCCATCACGCGCAGCGGCATCGAGATCGCCGCGCCCGCCGGCGCGCCTGTGACCGCCGTCCACGAAGGCACGGTCGCGTTTGCCTCGCCGTTCAGCGGATTCGGCACGCTGGTCATCCTCGACCATGGGGCGCACGCCTACTCGCTCTACGGCTATCTGTCGTCGGTGGCCGTCACAAAGGGAGCGCACGTCGATCGGGGCGCGCGCGTGGGGCTGGTGGGATCCGCGCCAGCCGGCCAACCGGCCCTGTATTTCGAGATGCGCGTCGACGGTAAGGCCGTGGACCCGCTACAATGGCTGAAACCCCGGTATTAAAGGCGGTCCATGACTTCTCGCTCGCGCCTCATCGTCCTGCTCATCTCGACGCCCGTGATCCTGCTCGTCGTTGTCGGCGGCGTGCTCAGCCGCGCTATGGGACGCGAAGAGAGCTACGGGCCGATGAAGACCTTCGATGAGGTGGTGACGCTCATCCTCAACAATTATGTCGAGACCGTGGAGCCCGACCGCATCATGCAGGGCGCGATGCGCGGCCTCGCCGAGGGCCTCGACTCGGATTCCGCGTGGCTCACGCCCGCGGAAGCGACATCGGTGCTGCGGAAGACCGCGGACCCGAAGGGCGGGATCGGCGTCGAGCTCACGCGCCAGTACTGGCTGCGCGTGATCGCCGCGCGCGAGGGATCGCCGGCGGCCAAGGCCGGCCTCAGGACTGGCGATTTCATCCGCGCGATCGACGACCAGCCGACCCGTGAGATGTCGGTATGGACCGGCGCGCGGCTGTTGCGCGGCGCGCCCGGATCGAAGGTGAAGCTCACCATGATTCGCGGCAATGCCGCCGAGACGCACGTGGTGGAGCTGGTACGAGAGGCCGACACGGCGCCCGAGGTGACGGGCCGGATCGTGAAGCCCGGCGTCGGGCTGCTGCGCATCCCCTCGTTCACCGATCACACGGCTGCCGACGTCAAGCAGGCGGTTGCCACGTTGAAGAAGGACGGCGCCGCGCACCTGTTGATCGACCTCCGCAACACGGGCGACGGCGGACCCGAGCTGGGCATTGCGCCCGCGCGCCTCTTCGTCGGCGATGGCGTCATCGTCAGCCGCGAAAGCCGCAGTGGACCGAAGCAGGACGTCACGGCCGAGGGCGGCGACGGCGCAATCACGATGCCGGTGACGCTGCTCGTGACCAATGGGACATCGCAGGCCGCGGAAGTCTTCGCGGCCGCCCTTGCTGGTCACAAGCGCGCCGACGTCGTCGGCGAACACACCATCGGACGCGCGGCCACACAGGAGCTCGTGAGGCTTCCTGACGGCAGCGGACTCTGGCTCTCCACCACGCGCTACGACGCGCCGGGCGGCACGGCGATCCACGAAAAGGGCATCACGCCCGATCTCGAAGTCGCCGAGCCCGACGTCGACTTCGGCGAAAAGACACCGGACACCGATCCGATTCTCGACAAGGCGCTCGAGCGCATCGCCGGCGCGGTGAAGGCCGCCGCGTAGCACGCGCGCAACGCGCGGGATTCGGCTTGAAATCAGGCGAATCTCGCTTGACAGTGATCAGACCGTCGCGTATAACGCCCGAAGGTTTCGTGCTGGCGTACGCGATCGGGCGGCTTGGTGTTGCCGGATGCGGCCGGCGTCAGGGAGGGCACACGTGAACAAACAGGATCTCGTTTCCAAGATCGCGAAAGACGTCGAGCTGTCGAAGAGCGCGGCATCTGCAGCAGTCGACTCGTTCATCGACGGCATTACCAAGGCACTGAAGAAGGGCGACTCGATCACCTTCGTCGGCTTCGGCACCTTCAAGACCTCCATGCGCAAAGCGCGGACCGCGCGGAACCCGCAGACGGGCGCCTCGATCAAGGTCCCGAAGCGCCGCGTGGCGCGCTTCACCGCCGGAACCGCCCTCAAGAAGGCCGTTCGATAGAGAACCGTACCCGTGCTGCGTGCTGGGTGCCGGGTGCGGTGCCTCGTCCCACGTGCTGAGTGCACAGCACCAGGCGCCGGGACGACGCACCAGGCAGCCAGCAGCGCACGAGGCACCAAGCACCGCACGAGGCACCAAGCACAAGGCACCGCACCCGGCACACAGCACCCAGCACCAGGCACAGGCAGTCGCCACCTCAGGTTTGACGCCTTTTCCAGCCGGTTGCTATACTGATCGTTCGTCCAAGTGCCCGTCCCAGACGGCTATAGGCGCGTAGCTCAGTTGGTTAGAGCGCCTGCCTGACACGCAGGAGGTCGGCGGTTCGAGTCCGCCCGTGCCTACCATCCAGGGCGGTCCCGGCCATCGATCGGCTCCCGGCGAAAACCGAGTGAGATCTGACGAACCGGAAAGTGCCTCCGCGGAGCACCGGGAGACGATGGAAGGATCCCCGTCCGCGGGGCGAAGTTACGTACGGTCGATGAGCCAGGTTACAGTCACACTTCCAGACGGGTCGCAGCAGCAGGTTGCCGCCGGTGCACCGGTCCGCGACGTCGCGGCCGCGATCTCGCCACGGCTGGCTGCCGCCGCCCTCGCCGCCTCGGTCAACGAGAAGCTGGTGGACCTGTCCTACCCGCTGACGACCGATGCCTCGGTACGGCTCATCACGGACCGCAGCCCCGAAGCGCTGCATCTCTATCGCCACAGCACGGCGCACCTGCTGGCCGCGGCCGTCACGGCGCTCTTCCCCGGCACGCAGTGCGGCATCGGGCCCGCCACCGACGAAGGCTTCTATTACGACTTCATCGTCTCCCGGCCGTTCGTGCCGGAAGACCTCGACGCGATCGAGAAGAAGATGAAGGAGCTGGCCGCGGCGGACCTGCCCTACCTTCGCGAAATGTGGCCGCGCGAGCAGGCCAGGGCATTCTTCACGAGCCGCGGCGAGCCGCTGAAGGTGCAGCTGATCGAGGAGAAGACGGCAGGCCAGTCCGAGGTCTCCTGCTATCTGATCAAGGACCGCGACACGTTTGTCGACTTCTGTCTCGGACCGCACGTGCCCTCGTCAGGCAAGCTGAAGGCGTTCAAGCTGCTCACGACGTCGAATGCGTATTGGAAGGGCGACGCGAAGAACGCGCCGATGCAGCGCGTCTACGGCACGGCGTTCCTCTCGGACAAGGAGCTCGCCGCGCACCTGAAGCAGATCGAAGACGCGAAGGAACGCGACCATCGCAAGGTGGGCCGGGAGACGGGCCTCTTCACCTTCCACCAGTGGGCGCCAGGCGCCGCCTTCTGGCTGGCCAAGGGGACGACGCTCTACAACACGCTCGCCGACTACATGCGCGAGGTGCTGTTCCCCGCCGGCTACTCCGAGGTCAAGACGCCGCTCATCTTCAACAAGGCGCTCTGGGAGACGTCGGGCCACTGGCAGCACTACCGCCAGAACATGTTCCTCGTCGAGTCCGAGCACGAGCAGATGGGCGTGAAGGCCATGAACTGCCCGGGCCACATGCTGGTCTTCGCGAGCGCGCACCGCAGCTACCGCGAGCTGCCGATTCGGCTGCACGAACAGACGCCGCTTCATCGCAACGAAGCCTCGGGCGTGCTCTCGGGCCTCACGCGCGTCCGCCAGTTCTCGCAGGACGATGCGCACTGCTTCGTGAGGGAGGATCAGATCACCTCGGAGGTGGAGTCGCTGCTGAAGTTGGTGCAGAGGGTGTACGGCGATTTCGGCCTCGAGTACTCTGCAAAGCTCTCGACACGACCGGCCGAGTTCCTGGGCGAGGTGGCCACCTGGGATCATGCGGAGGCCTCCCTGAAGGCGGCGCTCGAGGGCGCAGCCCAGGCCTACACGATCAACGAGGGCGACGGCGCGTTCTACGGCCCCAAGATCGACTTCGACATCACGGACGCGCTGGGGCGGAAGTGGCAGTGCGCCACGATTCAGCTCGACTACCAGATGCCGCAACGATTCGGCCTGAAGTACATCGGGGCCGACAACACCGAGCATCAGCCGGTGGTGATCCACCGGGCGATTTTCGGCAGCTTCGAGCGGTTCATCGCGCTGCTGATCGAGCACTTCAACGGCGCGTTTCCGCTGTGGCTGGCCCCGGTTCAGGCCAGAATCCTGCCGATTGCGGACCGTCACCTCGAGTACGCCCGCGCCACGGAAGCGAAGCTGAAGGCTGACGGCCTGCGGGCGGAGCTGGACGAGCGGCAGGAGAAGATCGGGTATAAGATCCGCGAAGCCCAGCTTCAGAAGATCCCCTACATGCTGGTGATCGGAGATCGCGAGGCCGCCGAGGGGACCGTGGCCGTGCGGACGCGTGCGGGCGGCGATCAGGGAGCGCGGGCGGTGGCCGATTTCATCGGCGCCGCACGCGAGGAAGTGCGCACTCGCGCGCGGTAGCGAAGAATCCTCGCCCGGTTGATCCGGTCCCGAGGGAGTCAGAGGAGGCAGTTATCGCTTTCGACCGAGGGGCCAGAGGCCCAAGACGTGATGATCGGGTGCGCGTGAACGAGCGTATCCGGGTGCGCGAAGTACGCGTGATCGACGACACCGGTCAGCAGCTCGGCATCATGCCGCCGCCGCAGGCTGTGGCCATCGCGCGTCAGAAAGGTCTGGACCTGGTCGAGATTTCCCCCACTGCCGTGCCGCCGGTCTGCCGGATCATGGACTACGGGAAGTATCAGTATCAGGAACAGAAGCGCGCCCGCGAGGCGAAGAAGCACCAGCGGATCATCGAGGTCAAGGAAATCAAGTTCCGTCCGAAGGTGGACGAGCACGACTACCAGTTCAAGAAGAAGCACATCGAGCGCTTCCTCGCCGACGGCGACAAGGTGAAGGCGACGATCTTCTTCCGCGGCCGCGAAATGGCGCACCCCGAGATCGGGCGGCGCATCCTGGACCGGCTGATCACCGATCTGGGCGAGGTCGTCACCGTGGAATCGGCGCCGCGCCAGGAAGGCAACCAGATGCACGCCATCCTGGCACAGCGCGTGGGCACGAAGGGGAAATCGGCGGGCGACGGGGCCCGCAGATCGTCGCCGGCTGCGGCCGCTGCGACCGCGAGTCCGGCCGCCGAATCGCCGGAAGAGTGAGAGCAACAGTCATCATGCCGAAACTGAAGACGCACCGCGGCGCGGCGAAGCGATTCAAGAAGACGGGCACCGGGAAGTTCACCCGGGGCGCCGCCTTCAAGCGCCACATCCTGACCAGCAAGACGACCAAGCGGAAGCGCGCGCTGCGCGGATCGCACGCCGTGTCCGAGCAGGACCAGGACCGCATCGCGCGGATGCTGCCGTACAAATAGTGCGAAGTTGGAAGTGAGAAGTGCCAAGTGAGTTGGAGGTTGGGAGTTGGCGGTTGGGAGTTGACTGCCACCCCTAGCCTGTAGCCCGTAGTCCGGAGCCTGTAATGCCCAGAGTGAAGCGTGGAACCGTCCGGCGTCAGAAGCGCAAGAAGCTGCTGAGCCGCACGAAAGGAATGTTCGGCAACAAGAGCAAGCTGTATCGCGCCGCGAAAGAGTCGGCCGATACCGCGCTCAAGTATGCCTTCGTCGGCCGCCGCAACAAGAAGCGGGACTTCAGGCGTCTGTGGGTCGTGCGCATCAACGCCGCCGCCCGCGAGCACGGGCTCACCTACCGCTCGTTCATCGCGGGGCTGAAGACAGCCGGCATTACCCTCGACCGCAAGCAGCTGGCCGATCTCGCCGTGAAGGACTCGGCGGCATTCGGCAAGCTCGTCGCGAAAGTCAAACAGCCGGCGGCTTGAAGTGCTAAGTGCCAAGTGCAAAGTGCCAAGTGGAGTGAAGAGTGGGGAGTGAGGAGTTGTCCCTCTTTCGCACTCTCCACTTCCCACTTGGTCACTTCCCACTCCACTTAGCACTTCTCACTTAGCACTTCGCACTTATCGTGTCTTCGCCCATCGAATCGCTCCGCGCGCAGTTCAGCGCGGAGCTCGCATCAGCCGGCACAGACGCCGATCTCAAGGCACTCCGCGACCATTATCTCGGCCGCAAGGGCGGCGCCATCGCCGGGTTGATGAAGGCGGTGGCCGCCGCGCCCGCCGACGAGCGGCCTGTCCTCGGACGCCTTGCGAACGAACTAAAGCAGGAGATCGAAGCCGCGCTCGATGGGAAACGCGACGCGCTCGCCGCAGCGCGCCCGCCTGCCGGCGCCGTGGACGTCACGCTGCCGGGGCGGCCTGCTGTTCTCGGCCGCCTTCACCCGCTCACGCAGTTGCGCACGCGAATCGAGGGCATCTTCGCCCGCCAGGGCTACGAGATCATCGATGGCCCCGAGACCGAAGACGACTGGCACAATTTCGAAGCGCTGAACATGCCGCCGGAGCACCCGGCGCGCGACATGCAGGACACGCTGTACCTGGCGAAGCCATGGGCACGGGGCGGCGCTTCAGGGCCGCGTGCAAGCGGGGCTGAAGCCCCGCAAGCAGCTTCACGTGACGAGCGCCCCGCGTCTCTGCTGCGCACCCATACGTCGGCGATGCAGATCCGATACATGGAGTCGCACGAGCCCCCCGTCCGGATCATCGCGCCCGGCCGCGTGTACCGCCGCGACAACCTGGATCTCACGCACACGCCGATGTTCCAGCAGGTCGAAGGCCTCGTGGTCGGCGAGGGCGTGACGATGGGCGACTTGAAGGGGACGCTGATCGGGTTCCTGCGCGAGCTCTTCACGCCCGAGACGCCCGTCGTCTTCCGCCCCAGCTTCTTCCCCTACACCGAGCCGAGCGCCGACGTGTTCATCGGCTGCCAGCAGTGCAAGGGATCGGGCTGCGCGATGTGCAAGCGCACGGGGTTCCTCGAGATCCTCGGCTGCGGCATGGTGCACCCCGCCGTGTTCGAGGCCGTCGGGTACGACACGACGAAAATCACGGGCTTCGCCTTCGGCGTCGGCATCGAGCGGCTCGCGCTGCTGATGCACGGGGTGGAAGACATCCGCCTGTTCTACGAGAACGACCTGCGTTTCCTGGAGCAGTTCCCGCTGTGAAGGTCCTCGTCTCCTGGCTGCGCGAGCTGGTGGACGTGCCGGTGAGCGCCGCCCAGCTCGCGCGCGACCTGCACATGACGGGCTTCGAAGTAGCCTCGGTCGAGCCGGTGGGGACAGTCCCCACCGACGACGCCGTCATCGACTTCGAGATCACGGCGAACCGGCCCGACTGCCTCAGCCTGATGGGGCTGGCCCGCGAGGTCGCGACGCGCTACGACTCTGCGCGCCGCGTGCCCGCGCATGCCGACCTGGGCCCGTTGTCGCCCGACTCGATCGAGGGGCTGCGCGTCACGATAGAGGATGCCGCGCGATGCCCGCGCTACTGCGCCGCCGTCGCTGACGTCCGCGTCGGCCCGTCGCCGTCCTGGCTCGCCGAACGGCTCACGGCTGCCGGCATCCGCTCAATCAACAACATCGTCGACGTCACCAACTACGCGCTCCTCGAGCTGGGGCACCCGATGCATGCGTTCGACCTGGACCGGCTCGCAGGCCGGCACCTGCGCGTGCGGCTGGCGCAGAACGGCGAGGCGCTGAAGACGCTCGACGGCCAGCAGCGGAAGCTCGACGCCGAGATGCTCGTCATCGCCGACGAGGCGCGCGCGCAGGCGCTGGCCGGCGTGATGGGTGGCGCCGACAGCGAGGTGTCCTCAGCGACCAGGACCATCGCAATCGAGAGCGCGTGGTTCCTGCCGACCTCGGTGCGGCGGACCAGCAGGACACTCGGGCTGTCGACGGAGGCGTCGTATCGTTTCGAGCGCGGCGCGGATTTCGCGGCGCCGCCGGAGGGGCTGGCGCGCGCGTGCGCCCTGCTCGAGCAGATCGGCGCGGGGACGGTCCGCCCCGGCTGGATCGACGCCACCCTCGACGTCCGAACCCCGCGTCTGGTGCGGCTGGAGCTGGCCCGCGTCGCCCAGGTGCTCGGCGCGGTGGTGCCAGTCCCGGAGATCCGGCGGATCCTGACGGGCCTCGGCTTCCTCGTCGGCGAGCACGACGACGCCCGCTGGGTGGTGTCCGTGCCGTCGTGGCGGAACGACGTCGCGCGCGATGTGGACCTGATCGAAGAGATCGCCCGCCACTTCGGCTACGACCGTCTGCCGACGACGTTTCCGGCGCTGACGACCGTGCCGGCCAAGCCGGAGCGGCGGCTGGAAGTGGACCGTGCCGTCCGCCGACTGGCCGCGGCCGCCGGCTTCAACGAGTGCGTCACCTTCTCGTTCATCGCCGAGAAGTCGGCGCAGGAGTTTGCGCCCGCGAGCGAGTTGGTGCCGATCGCCAACCCGCTGTCGGAGACCTTCGCGGTGCTGCGGCCGTCGCTGCTGCCGGGTCTGGTCGATTCGCTCAGCCACAACCGGCGTCACGGACGCCGCGACGTCCGGCTGTTCGAGCTCGGCACGCGCTTCCTCGCCAGCGCGGGTGAGCATCGCGCGCTGGCGCTGGGGTGGCTCGGCGCAAGCGGCCCCGAGCACTGGAGCGCGCCGACGCGTCAGGCGGATCTGTTCGACCTCAAGGGCGTCGCCGAAACGATCGGCGCCGCCCTCGGTCTCGAGCTCTCGGCGTCTGCGGCGACGCGCGCGCACGTGGTGCCGGGCCGCACAGCGCTCCTCACGGCCACTGCGCCGGACGGCACGCCGCGCGAGTTCGGCATCGTCGGCCAGTTGCTGCCGGCGCTCGCCACCGCGCGCGACATCCCCGTGCAGGACGAGGTCTACGTCGCCGAGCTCGATCTGGACGTCGTCGCCGATCTGGTCACGCTGCTCGACATTCGCGCCACACGGCCGCTGCCGCGGTTCCCCTCGATCGTCCGCGACCTGTCGATTCTGGTCGCCGACACCTTGCCCGCGAGCCAGCTTCGTGGCACGATTCGATCCGTAGCGCCGCCAACGCTCGCGCGCGTCGCCGAGTTCGATCGCTACCAGGGCAAGGGCATTCCGGATGGACAGCTGAGCCTGTCGTACCGGTTGACGTTCCTGGCGCCCGATCGCACACTGACCGATGCCGAGGTGGACGCCGCGATGTCGGAGGTGGTTGACGCGCTGGCGAAGCAACACGGCGCAGTAAGACGGTAGTTTTCGTAGCGCCGAACTTCAGTTCGGCCATCACCGAAGGGCAGGACTGAAGTCCTGCCCCACAGGCGTCAGTATCGGAGTCTTCGCATGGTCAAAACCGGCCGCATGGTCGACGTCGAGCCGATCGATCGGCTCGAAGAGAAGGTGAAGCTGCTCATCGCGATGATCGATCGCCTCAAGGGCGACGCCGCGAGGCTGGCCGACGACAACGCGCGGTTGTCGCGGGAGCTGGAAGCCGCGCACACCCGGCTCTCGGACGCGCAGCACGCGTCGGGCGAGATCCTGTCGCTCCGCGAAGAGCGGGATCAGGTCCGCGCGCGCGTGGCGACCATGCTCGAGCAGCTCGAAGGGATCGCGCTCTAGCGCGGTGGCTGTGGATCATCACCTCCGTGTCTGACGACTCAGAACGCGTCGTCCCGGTGGTCATCCAGGGGCTGCGGTACCCCGTAAAAAGCAGCCTGGATCCCGCCTACGTGGCGGAGCTGGCGGCCTACGTGGACGAGAAGATGCGCCTCGCGTCGGAGGCCAACGACACGACCGACTTCCTGCGGGTGGCCGTCCTGGCCGCCCTGAACCTCGCCGACGAGATTTTCCGGCACCGCACGGAACGCGACGATCGGAGCGCCGTCCTGGCCACCCGGGCCGGGGAGCTCGAACGGCTGCTCGATCAGGTGCTGGCCTCCGATCGACGCCTCCGCTGATACAATAGGCCCGGCCCTGCGGTTCGCGTGATGGCTCAGGAGGTTCGCTTGAGCCAACGCTAGACCCAAGTGAATCGCGACGCCGCCCCGTGTGCACGCCTCCGCTGCGAGGAAGCCTGACGGGCGGTTTTCAAACAGCGGTTCCACCTGCTTTCGCAGGTTCAACGACCTCCCCACACGGTACTACGGGGCCAATTCGCCGCTCGCGGGGCTGAAGCCCCGCCACACCGTGTCCACCCAAGCTCTCAAGTACATCCTCGACTTCCTCGTCGCCTTCGCCGGCGCCGCTGCGGCGTTCGCCTACTGGGTCGCGAACCGGAAGCGCATCGCGGCCGAGACGGTGGGCCGCGCCGAGGAACAGGCCTCCCGGATCCTGCGTGACGCCGAGCGCGACGCCGACACGCGGCGCAAGGAAGGGATGATCGAGGCGCGCGAGCGCGCGCACGAGCTGCGGCTCGAGTCCGAACAGTTCGTCCGCGATCAGCGGCAGCAGATCACGGGCATGGAGCTGCTGCTCGCCAAGCGGGAAGCGGCGGCCATCGAGCAGCAGCAGGGGCTCGACGAGCGCGACAAGGGCCTCGTCCGGCGAGAGGACGCACTGGCCGCGCGCGAAGAGGCCGTGATCGCCGCAACCGCAACATCCGAGGGGCTCGCCGCGAAACTGCGGCAGGATCTCGAGCGCGTAGCGGGCTTGACCGCCGACGAAGCGCGAGAGCAGCTGATCAAGCAGCTCGAATCCGACGCGCGGCGCGACGCCGCCGGGCTGGTGAAGCGGCTCGAGACCGAGGCGCGCGAACAGGCCGCCGAGCGCTCCCGCGCCATCATCACGCAGGCCATCCAGCGCAGCGCCGCCGAACACACCATCGAGACCACGGTCACGGTCGTCGACCTTCCAAGCGACGACATGAAGGGTCGGATCATCGGCCGCGAGGGCCGCAACATCCGCGCGCTCGAAGTGGCGACGGGCGTCGACCTCATCGTCGACGACACGCCAGGGGCGGTGATCCTCTCCGGCTTCGATCCGTACCGGCGCGAGGTCGCGCGCCGCACGATCGAACGGCTCATCGCCGACGGGCGCATCCATCCCGCGCGCATCGAGGAGGTCGTGGAGAAGGTGCGGGCGGAGATGGAAGATTCCGTCCGTCGCGACGGCGAGGCCGCGGCCTTCGAGCTGGGCCTGCACGATCTCGATCCGGAGATCCTCCGGCTGATGGGACGCCTGCAGTTCCGCACCAGCTACGGCCAGAACATCCTGAGCCACTCGAAGGAGGTCGCGTTCCTCGCCGGCGTCATGGCGCGTGAGCTGGGCCTCAACGCGCACGTCTCTGTGCGCGCCGCGTTCCTGCACGACATCGGCAAGGCGATCGATCGCGACCTGCACGGCAGCCACCTGGAGCTGGGGCTGGACTTCCTGCGCAAGCACGGCGAGTCGGAGCCGGTGCTGCAGGCCGTCGCCGCCCATCACATGGACATCGACTGGCCGTCGCTCGAAGCGATGATCGTGCAGGCCGCCGACGCGATCTCCGCGGCGCGCCCTGGCGCGCGGCGCGACCTGCTCGAGACCTACGTGAAGCGGCTCGAGCGCCTCGAAGACATCGCCGCGTCGTTCAAGGGCGTGTCGAAGTCCTTCGCGCTGCAGGCCGGCCGCGAGATCCGCATCATGGTGGAAAGCGAGAAGGTGACCGACGAGCAGGCCGTGTGGCTGTCCCGCGACATTGCGCGCCGCATCGAGAGCGAGCTGGAGTACCCCGGCCAGATCAAGGTGACGGTGATTCGCGAGACCCGGGCCGTCGACTATGCCAAGTAGTGGTCAGGCGTCGGGGACCAGGGGCCAGGAACCAGGCCTGCCGCGCCGAAGCCGTACTGTGGCGGAGGCGGGCGAGCACGCGATCATCGAGCGGATCCGCTCGCGCCTCGGGCCAACGCCCGACTGGCTGCTCGTCGACGCCGGCGACGATGCGGCGGTGTATGAGGCGCCGCGGAATCTCGTCGAAGTCATCACCACGGATGCGGTGGTGGACGGCGTCCACGTCGATCGCCGCTTCGTGCCGCCGGCTGCGATTGGTCACCGCGCGCTCGCCGTCAACCTGAGCGACCTCGCGGCGATGGGCGCGACGCCCCGCCTGGCGACGCTGTCGCTCGCGCTTCCTTCCGATTTCCCCACCGACGATCTCGACGCGCTGATTGAGGGCCTGCTCGCCCTCGCCGCCCGCACGCGCACGCGCATCGTCGGCGGCAACGTCACGAGCATTGCCGGACCGCTCGTGGTGGACGTCACGGCGATTGGCCACGCGCATCGCCGCCGGGTGCTCACGCGTGCCGGGGCTCGGCCAGGCGATTACGTCTTCGTCAGCGGGACACTCGGCGACGCCAGGGCCGGCCTCGCCGCGCTTCGTGTTCGTGGGGAGGGACGTGCCTCCGCGGCACCGCACCCGGTGGCACGCTACCTGCACCCTGAGCCACGTTTGCGTCTGGGGCACCTGCTGGCTCGGCAGAGGGCGGCGACGTCGGCGATCGACCTGAGCGACGGCCTTGCGGACGGGCTGGCGAACATCGCGCGCGCGACGGGCCTGGGCGTGGAAATCGAGGCGGCGGCGCTGCCCATGCATCCGGATACCGTCGCTGCCGTGCGGGCTGCGGGCCGCGATCCCGTGCATGAGGCGCTCGCCGGGGGCGACGACTACGAGTTGCTGTTCACGGCTCCGGCGAAGCGAAAAGGCCCGCTGAGGGCCGTGGAACGGCAGGTTGACGGGCTGCCGCTCACCCGCATCGGCGTGGTGACGCGGACGCCCGGTGTGGCTATCATCCACCCTGACGGGCGGCGGGAAGCGGTAACGGGCGGCTACGAACACTTCGTCTCGTGATATTGGCCAACTCCCTCTGGCGCAAACTCCTGGCGACGCTGGTCGTCGTCATCGGGTTCGTGTGGCTGTACGAAGTCACGATCCTCGACTCGCGCTTCGCCGCGCAGCAACAGACGGCGCGCGATGTCGTGTCGCCGCCGATTCCGGGATCCCGGCTGCTGTTTTCCGCCACGGCGTACTGCAAGGGGAGCACCACCGCCTCGGGAGTGGAAGTGCGGTCCGGAATTGCCGCCGCCGATCCCGATCTGCTGCCGGTGGGTTCCGTCGTTCAGGTGGACGCGCCAGGCACGCGGTACGACGGGGTCTACACGGTGATGGACACCGGCCCGCGCGTGCAGGGCCGGCATCTCGATCTCTACATGTGGAGCTGCAACGAGGCGCTGCGCTTCGGCCGGACAGCGATCCGCCTCGTCGTGCTCCGGCTAGGCTGGAGCCCGGCGCACAGCTCGCCGGGCCTCGTCGACACCCTCTTCAGGCGCCGCGAGGCCGCGACGCGCGAAGCGGATCAGCCGTCGTCGCAGCCCTAGCTGCTAGACCGTTCCCGTCGTGGCGCCGCGGCCCTCGGTCCCAACGGCCCGGTGCTCGGGTGGGAGCGCTTCAGTGCCATCGCCGTCCGTCGTGGCTGCAGCGCTGGCTTGTGGTGCCCGGCCGTCCTTCGTCCTTCGTCCCTCGTCCTTCGCCTTCTTGGCCTTCTTGCCCGCTTTGGCCTTCCTGCCCTTCTTCCCCGCCCCTTCCGTTTCGAGCTCCGCCTGCACCAGCTTCAACTCGGCGCGCTTGTGCGAGTCCACTTTCGGGTACGCCAAATCCAGTTCCTCGAGCGCGTCGATGACGGCGCCAGCCACGACCAGCCGCGTGAACCACTTGTGATCGGCCGGGACGACGAACCAGGGGGCGTGCGGGGTCGCGGTGTTCTGGATGGCCTCCTCGTAGGCCTTCTGATAGTCGTCCCAGCGATTGCGCTCTTTGATGTCGGCGAGCGAGAACTTCCAGTTCTTGTCGGCCACCTCGAGGCGGCTCATGAACCGTTGCCGCTGTTCTTCTTTCGATACGTGGAGGAAGAATTTGCGTATGGCGACGCCGTTGCGCGACAGATAACGCTCGAAGCCGTTGATGTCTTCGTAGCGCTCCTTCCAGACGTCTTTGGAGACGATCGAGCCGGGCAGCTTCTGCGCGTCGAGGAACTCAGGGTGGACTTTCACTACGAGGACCTCCTCGTAGTACGACCGATTGAAGATGCCGATGCGGCCGCGCTCGGGGAGGCACCGGCTCGATCGCCAGAGAAAGTCGTGGTCGAGTTCCTCGGATGACGGCTGCTTGAAGGAGAACACCTGGCAGCCCTGCGGGTTGATGCCCGACATCACGTGCTTGATCGTGCCGTCCTTGCCTGCGGCGTCCATGGCCTGGAAGACCAGCAGGACGGCCCAGGAATCCTGCGCGTACAGCTTGTCCTGCAGTGCCGCGAGACGCTCGACGCCTCCCTTCAGCAGTTCCTGCGCGCGGTCCTTCGACTTGATGCCGTGCGTGTCCTTCGGACTGATGTCCTTCATGCGAAACTTGCGGCCGTTGTCGATGCGGTAGGGCTTGAGGAACTCGTGGAGTTTCATGGGCAACCTCGCGTGGGCGTCAGTCCGCGTATTTTATAGGCGGGAGCCCGTCAAATGGTTCAGCCGGTGACTCTGTCCCTCGTTCGGAGTCTCGCGACCCTCGCTGTCGCCGCGGTGGCCGGAATCGCCCATCTTTCAGCGCAGGAAGCTCAGCCGCAGCCGCCGTCGGCTGGCAACCGGCCGCGCATCGGTCTCGCGCTCGGCGGCGGCAGCGCACGCGGCCTCGCGCACATCGGCGTCCTGCGCTGGTTCGAGGAGCATCGCATCCCGATCGACGCGATCACAGGCACCAGCATGGGCGGCCTGATTGCCGGGGCCTACGCCAGCGGCATGACGCCTGAGGAGATCGCGCAGTTGATGCGCACGACCGACTGGGACGCGATGTTCATCTCCGACTCGCCGTTCAAGTACAAGACATTCCGCCGCAAGCAGGACAAGCGCGCCTATCCGTCGCAGCTCGAGTTCGGCCTGAAAGGCGGCTTCCGGATGCCGGGCGGCCTGAACCCGGGCCAGCAGGTATCGCTGCTGCTCGATCAGATCGCGCTGCCCTACTGGGACATACAGAACTTCGACGACCTGCCCACCCCCTTCCGCTGTGTCGCCACCGACATTCGGAAAGGCGACTCCGTCGTCCTCAGCAAGGGACCGCTCGCCCGCGCGATGCGCGCCACGATGGCGATTCCTGGAGTGTTCACCCCCGTGAACTTCGATGACTGGCTTCTGGTGGACGGCGGGGCGCTGAACAACATTCCCGCCAACGTCGCGCGCGACATGGGCGCGGGTAAGGTCATCGCCGTGGACGTGGGCGCCGATCCGGCCACCGACGAGCAGGCCGAGTCGCTGTTTGCGCTGCTCGGCCGCACCATCGACACCATGATGGCCACGGGCACGCGGAAGGCGCTGGAGTCGGCAGACCTCATCCTCGATCCCGACCTCAAGGGCCTCGGTTCCACCGACTGGCGGCGCAGCGACGACCTGGCGCAGCGCGGCTATGCGGCTGCCGAGGCGATGCAGGAAAAGCTCCTGCCGCTCGCGCTCGGCCCGGAGGAATACGAGCGCTTCCAGGCCGCGCGCAGCGCGAAGCGCAGGACGACGGGGCCGACGGTGGAGTTCGTCGTCGTGGCTGGACTGCCGCCGCCGCTCTCGCCGCGCGTGCAGGAGTCGATCGCGCGGGCGTTCCAGAACCAAATCGGGAAGACGCTCGAACCTGACGCAATGCGCGCCGACATCCTCGTGGCAGCCGGGAGCGATCGCTTCGAGTTCCTGACCTACACGGGGGTCCAAAAGGACGGCAAGACCGGGGCGCTCGTCGGCGTGCGTCCGAAGAGCTACGGCCCGCCGTTCCTGAACCTCGGCCTCGAGTTGAGCAACCGCGATTCCTCGAGCTTCGCGGTCAGCATCGCGGGCCGCGTCACGGTCTACGACGTCATCGGCGCGGGGTCGGAGTGGCGCACCGATCTCGGCCTCGGAACGCGACAGGTTGCGTCCACCGAGCTGTTCCGTCCGATTGGCGGCGGCGGGTTCTTCGTTGCGCCCCGCGCGTATTTCGAGCGCACCGGACTGAACGCCTACATCGACGACGCGTTCGTGGCCGAGTACCGCAGGAAGCAATCCGGCGTGGGAGCCGACATCGGATTCACCACGAATCAGCGCTTCGAGGTGCGTGCCGGCTACGACGTCGCCACGGTGCAGATCCGCCGGCACGTCGGCAGCCCGCTGCTGCCGGAAGCAGACGGCGGCGAGAAAGCCTCACGCCTGCTCGTCACTTTCGACGGCCAGACCAGTCCCGTCGTGCCGTCACGCGGCCTCTACGTGCGTGGTCTGCTCCGTCACTTCGACGACACGGCCGATCTGACTGCCACGGCGACCGGGAGCCCGGTCCTCCCCAATCCCGTTCGCCTCACGCAGGGGGAAGTCTCCGGCAGCTGGTTCCATCGCGCCCGTGGCGAGGACCGCCTCTTCATCGGCGGGGGCGCCGGGACTTCCTTCGGCGATACGACGGTCATCAACAGTTTCCGCCTGGGTGGGCTGCTCCACCTGGGCGCCTTCAACGCCGACCAGATCTCCGGGTCCAATTACCTCAACCTCAACGCCGGGTACCTCAAGCAGGTCGGTCGCATGCCGGACGTCATCGGCGGCAACATCTTTATCGGCGCGTGGCTCGAGACCGGCTCGGCATGGGACGACTGGAACAACAAGGACTGGCGGAACAACGTCACCGGCGGGGCCATCCTCGAATCGCTCCTGGGGCCGATCTTCTTCGGCGGCAGCTTCGGCGCCGGCAACGGCAGGTTCTACGT
>UEXX01000556.1_pt1 | contig 20133 bp, 16 predicted proteins | sample 4301161 | NCBI WGS metagenome assembly UEXX01 (sample SAMEA4773179, study PRJEB27434) | metagenome | biome: 2259; feature: agricultural soil; material: soil | place: USA | collected 2014-09 | depth 0.25 m
CGGCCGATGACGTCCGACCCGTTGCCGATGCCGTTGGGATGCTTCTCCGACTTGGAGTTCAGCAGGATACGGGTCGAGTCCACGGCCGACGCGCCCATCACGACGACCTTCGCGAGCACCTGGTGTTCCTTGCCCGTGGCGCGGTCGAAGTACTGGACGCCTTTCGCGAGACCGTTCTCATCGACAAGAACCCGCGCAACGACGGCATTCGATCGGATCTCCAGCTTTCCTGACTTGATGGCATCCGGCAGCAGGTGGTCGGCCGAGCAGAACGACGCGCCGACATCGCAGCCCGATCCGCAATTGCCGCAGTAGTGACACGCCGGATAGCCGTTGAGCGGCCTGGTCCGGTTCGCCCGCCGTCCGGCGACGACGGGGATGTCCATGGTGGCGAACGCCCTCTTCAGCAGGCGCTCGCTGCAGCGCATCCCCGGAGGCGGCAGGAAGAATTTGCTGCCCGGCAACGAGTCCGAGTCGTCGTCGCCGCCGTAGACGCCGATCAGCTGATCGACTTTGTCGTAGTACGGCGAGATGTCCTTGTATTCGATGGGCCAGGGGATCTCCCAGCCGTCCTTCGCCGGGCCCTTGAAGTCGAGATCGGAGTACCGCAGGCTGACGCGTCCCCAGACGTTGGTCTTGCCGCCGTGTCCCCACACGCGAATCAGCTCGAATGGCTTGCCCTCGGGCGTGAGGTACGGCTGCTCCTTCGTGTCGAGATAGAACTGCGGCTCCTTGTCACCGCGAGCCTTCCTCTCGCGTGCTTCCCAGGGACGGACGTGCGTCCAGTACTTGCTGCGATCGAACTTCGTCCCCGCGTCGAGGAGCACCACGTTGATGCCCTGGCGGGTCAGGTTCCAGGCAGCCATCCCGCCCGATGCGCCGCTGCCCACAACGACGACGGGATAGACCTTTGGCGGACGGATGACCTGCATACGCGGATTCTACATCCGTGTCCGTGCCTGGTGCTGAGTGCTAGGTGCCAGGTGCGGTGCTTGGTGCCTGGTGCTGAGTGCCGTGCTTTGTGCCTGGTGCTGCGTGCGGTGCCTGCCGTCATTGCAGGTGGCACGCCGCACGTAGCACCGCACCAGGCACGAAGCACGAGGCACCCAGCACCGCACGAAGCACCCAGCACTTAGCACCAAGCACGGATACGGTAAGATCCAGTGCGATGCTGTCGGAAACGGTGCACCTCGACGGGCACATCATCGATTCGGGAACGCTCTCGAAGGTCCTCGACCTCATCCTGATGCACGGCGGGGACTACGAGATCACCACGTTCAAGATCGGCACGACGCGCGAGGCGGCGAGCCACGCCGAGATCGTGGTGCGCGCGCCGGACGTGGACGCCCTGCACAACATCCTGCAGGAGCTGGGCCAGCACGGCGCCGCGGCCGTGGCGCATGATGCCGAGTGGGTGCCAGCCCCTTCCGATGGCGTGTTCCCGGAGGACTTCTACTCGACGACCAACCTCGAGAGCCAGGTGCGACAGAAGGGGCGGTGGCTTCCGATCGAACAGATCGAAATGGACTGCGGCGTCGTGCTGCGTGACAGGCCCGACGGCCCGCACGCCGTCACGGTGCCCGTCCATCAGGTGCGCAAAGGCGATCGCGTGCTCGTGCACGAAGCCGCTGTGAAAGTGGTGCCGGCGCCGCGCAAGGATCCGGTGTCTGTGTTCGGCTTCATGTCGAGCGACGTGTCGGCCGAGCGCCCGAAGGAGTTGACCGTTGCCGCCGTCGCGGAGGGGATGATCGCCACGCGCAAGGAGGGACGGAAGATTCTCTTCGTCGGCGGCCCCGCGATTATCCACACGGGCGCCGGTCGCTACCTGGAGGCGATGATCGCCAACGGGTGGATCGACGTGCTGTTTGCGGGCAACGCGCTCGCCACGCACGACATCGAGGCGGCGCTGCTCGGCACCTCGCTCGGCATCCGGCTGTCCACCGGCGCGCCGGTGGCCACAGGGCACAACCATCACCTGCGCGCCATCAACGCCGTGCGCGCCGTGGGGAGCATCGGCGCGGCGGTCGAGACGGGTCTGCTCAAGAGCGGCGTCATGCACGCCTGCGTGACGCATCACGTGGACTTCGTCCTCGCGGGCAGCGTTCGAGACGACGGTCCACTGCCGGATGTCATCACCGACAGCGTCCGCGCGCAGGACGAGATGCGGCGCCGGATTCCCGGCGTCGGCCTCGCCATCATGGTAGCGACGACGCTGCACTCCGTGGCGACGGGCAACCTGCTTCCCGCGTCGGTGCGGATCATCTGCGTCGACAACAACACCGACACGATTACCAAGCTCATGGACCGCGGCACACGCCAGGCATTTGGCCTGGTGACGGACTGCCAGTTCTTCCTGAAGGAACTGGCCGGGCGCCTGCCCGACCATTCGTAGCCGCCGCTATTTCTCCAAGGATTCTGCGTGCCAATACTGACAGTGGAAAGCTACGGAAGTGTCTCGGTGCCGGAAGGCAAGCGCCTGGTGCTCGCGATCGAGCAGGACGCCGGCGTCGACATCCTGCACGCGTGCGGCGGCAACGCGCGCTGCACGACGTGCCGTGTCGAGTTCATCGAGGGCGAGCCGGTGCGTCACACCGTCGCCGAGCGCGAGCGGCTCGCGTTCAAAGGGCTCTCTGGCGTCCGACTGTCGTGCCAGATCGTGTGTGACCACGACATGACCGTTCGCGCGATCAGCCGGCTGGAAGGCAGCGGACGTCCCGACCCGGGGCCGACGCCGGAGCCGGCTATCCATCCGGAGCCGGTCTGGGAGTAGACGGGCTACGGGCTCAGCCCCGAAGCCTGGAGCCCGCTTGCCAGCAGCCTGAGCTTGACCACGCAATAGTTGACATATCAACTATTGCGTGGTAGCCTCTCTTCGTGGCCGACAACCTGCAACGTGAGCTGAAGCAGAAGCGCCCCTTCCGGTCTCCGGCGCACGAGGGGCTGATCGCGATCGTGCGCACCTCCGACCAGTTGAGGCGGGTGCTCGATCGGGTCATCGAAGTGCAGGGGATTACCGGGCAGCAGTTCAACGTCCTCCGCATTCTGCGCGGAGCGGCGCCCGATCCGCTGCCGGTGCTCGAAATCGGCGAGCGGATGATCGAGGAGACCCCTGGCATCACGCGGCTCCTCGATCGCCTGGAGGCCAAGGCGCTCGTGACCCGGGCGCGCTGCCTGAAGGACCGCCGCCAGGTGCACTGCCGCATCACGCCTGAAGGCCTTGACCTGCTGAAACAGCTCGATGGCCCCGTCAGCGCGGCGGAAGAAGCCGTGATGAAGCCCATCGGCCGCGCCGGTCAACAGCAGCTCATCGACCTGCTCGACCAGCTACGAGCCGGCTCGGCCGTGAGCCACAAGTAGAAGAAATCCTGATGAAGAAGAAACCTCCGGGCCGTCGCGGCATTAAACATGATTAGTCAAGTGTTGAGAAGTTAACTGTTAATTAATCCTGCACTGCCGCAGGGAAGGAAGCATATCAATGACTCGCAGCACACTGACCGCCGTCGCCATCGCCGCCTCCGTATCCGCGCCCGCATATGCCGACACGTATCAGGTGGACAAGCAGCACACGGAAGCTGCCTTCCAGGTGCGCCACCTGTTCACGAAAGTGCGTGGCGTGTTCCGGGACGTGGACGGCACGATCCGCTTCGACAAGGCGAACCCGGCCAATTCCAGCGTCGTGTTCCGCGTGAAGGTCGCCAGCATCGACACGGGCGTGGACCAGCGCGACAACCACCTCCGCAGCCAGGATTTCTTCTGGGCGGAGAAGTACCCGGAGATCTCCTTCACGAGCAGCAAGGTCGTCGCGAAGGGCGACAACGCGTTTGACGTGACCGGGGACCTGACGATTCGCGGCGTCACGCGGCAGGTGACGCTGCCGGTGACGTACCTCGGCGAGCAGAAAGACCCGTGGGGCAACGTGAAGGCCGGCTTCGAAACCGCCATCAGCCTGAACCGGACGGACTACGGTCTCACCTGGAATCAGGCGCTCGAGGCGGGCGGCGTCCTCGTCGGCGATCAGGTCAGCATCACGATCGACCTGGAGGCGAACAAGGACGCGGCGAAGGGCACGAACTAGTCAAACGGGGTCAGACGCTGTTAAGGAACTGACGACCGCTTAACAGCGTCTGACCCCGTCTGCCGTCGCGGGCTACGCGTATTTCCCGGCCAACCCGCGGATGAACGCGAGATTCTTGCGCATGTCGTTCGGAATCGATCCCGACGGCGCATCGCACTCGAGCTCGGCCCACTTGTCGAAGCCGATGTCGCCGAGCGCATCGATCACGGCGGGGAAGTCGATCTTGCCCTCGCCGAGATAGTGCGGGTTGTCCTTCAGGTGCATTTCGCAGATCCGCGACTTGCCCAGCCAGCGGATCTCCTCGACGACGTTAAAACCATTGCCGGTCGAGTTGCCCACATCGTAGTACGTGAGGACGGCGGGCGACTTCGAGCGCTCCATGATGCGCACGTTGTCCTTCGCCGAGATCGTGTCCTCCAGCCCCAGAATGATGCCGGCCTTCTCGGCCTGCGGTCCCAGCTCTTTCAGCGCATCGCCCACGTAGTCCATCTCTGCCGGCGTGTTCAGCGCGCCCTTGCCGAAGAAGGGCAGCAGGATCACCTGCACGCCCACTCGCTTGGCCATCGGAATCGCGTCCGCCACGCGCTTGACGCCCAGCGGGTCCGACTTCAGGTAATTGCGGTGCAGGATGTTCAGGCACACCGACGCGAGCGGGAAACTCAGGCGCTTGGACTCCGCCACGAACTGATCGAGCACGTCGTCGCCGATCCAGTCCTTGCCGTTCTTGTTCGTGAGGCTGAACTGGACGCCGTCGAAGCCCAGCTCCTTCGCGAAGGCCACGGCCTTCGGGTTGCCTTCGAGATCGAGGTTCCAGTCGGGCGCTCCGAAGCGGAACTTCACCCCGGCGCGGCGCGCCCTCGCCATCAGGGCCGCGGGGCCCGACCCAATCACCACGGCCGCGCTGCCGGCAGCGGTCGCCAGGAACTGTCGGCGTGTTTGCATGTCAGTCTCCTCAGAAGGTGAGCACCATCTTGCCGAGCGCGCGGTCCGCGAGGATCGCGCGATGTGCCTCCGCCGCCCGTTCGAGCGGAAGCTCGCGGCCGATGACCGGGCGCAGCACGCCCGTCACCAGCGCCGCTCCGAGCGCGGCGTGAATCTGCCGGTACTCCTCGGGCGTCGTCGCCCAGAGGGTCGTGCCCATCACTGCCGACTCCTTCCCCATGGTCTGACGCGGGTCGATTTCGATGCGGCCCCGGTTGCCGATCACGACCACACGGCCCTTCGGCGCGAGCAGTCCGAGGTCGCGATCGAGATTGACGTTGGCCAGCATCTCGAGCACGACGTCCACGCCGTGGCCGCCGGTGGCGTCCATCACTTCCGCCGCGTAGCCATCCTTCGCGTGGTCCAGCGCCACCGCAGCGCCGGCCGATCGGACGGCGGCACGACCCGCCTCGCTGCCGCCGGTGCCGATGACGCGCAAGCCGAGCCCGTGCGCCAGTTGCACGGCCGCGAGCCCGACAGCTCCGCTTGCGCCGTGCACGAACACCGTTTCGCCCGCGCGAACCGAAGCGCGAAGCACGAGCGCCCGATAGGCCGTGGCGGCCGGGACGCCCAGCGCGGCCCCCTGCGCGAACGACACCGCGTCGGGGATCGGGTGGACGAAGCGCGCGGCGACGGCCATCTTCTCGGCATACGTGCCGAACCTGACGCCGAGCGCGGCGACGTAGACCCGATCGCCGGCCGCCACCCCGGCCACGCCCGCGCCGACTTGCTTCACGACGCCCGCACCGTCGGAGCCGGGCGTGAACGGCAACTCCGGCAGCCGCGCGTACTTGCCGCTGCGCACATAAGCGTCCACGGGGTTGACCCCGGCAGCGTGAAGGCTGACGACGACCTCGCCCTCGCCGGGCTGCGGATCCGCGACCTCGACGACGCGCATGACGTCGGGCTCGCCGAACTGCTCGACTCGGATGGCGCGCATCAGTGAAGTATACAGACCACGGCCTACAGACTACAGACTCGGGGCCTGTCATGGTATCCAGACGCAGGGCGCAACTTCAGTTGCGCCTCGCGGCCGAACCAAAGTTCGGCCCTACGCCTGCAACATGACTATGGTTGCAGCGTGACAGCGTGACAGGCCTGTAGCCTGAAGCCTACTCGTAGTGCAGCGCCTTGACCGGGTCGAGCTTGCTGGCGCGGACGGCGGGGTAGACGCCGAAGGTGAGGCCGACGGTGACGGAGACGAGGAACGAGATCAGGATCGACGCCACCGTGACGATCGTGGACCAGCCGGCGAGCACGGCAATCAGGCGCGACAATCCCACGCCGACGAGCAGCCCTATCGCGCCGCCGACGAAGGCGATCATCACCGTCTCTATGAGGAACTGGCGGACGATGTCGGTCTGCTTGGCGCCGACGGCACGGCGGACGCCGATCTCGCGCGTCCGCTCGAGCACGCTCGCGAGCATGATGTTCATGATGCCGATGCCGCCCACGAGCAGCGAGATCGACGCCAGCGCCACCATGACGAACCCGAAGATCCGCTGCGTGCGGCGCTGCTCGGCCAGCAGGGCCGCGGGGACGACCATAGAGAAATCGTCCGTGTCGCGATGCGACGCGTTCAGAATGCCCCTGACGACCTCGGCCGTCCGCACAGTGTCGCCGGCATCGGCCATTTGCAGATAGATGCCGTCGATCTCGTCCTTGAACCGGCTGTAGCTGTCCTCGAGCCGCAGGATCGACGCGACCACGGGCACGTAGATCAGGTTGTTGCGATCCTGCGCCGGAATGCCCGCCACGTCGGTCTGCGAGCTGACCTGCGGTCCCACCACTCCGATGACGCGGAACCACTGCTCGTTCACCTTGACGTACTGGCCGATCGGATCGCGGGCGCCGAACAGGTTCGTGCGTGTGCCTTCGCCGAGGACGCAGACAGGCGATCCGGCGGCGGCCTCCGCCGCGTCGAAGAACCGCCCGCTGACGACAGCGAGGCCTGCGATCTGCTGGTAGTTCGGCTCGACGCCGTACACCTGCGGCGACTCGCGCTGCGCCTTCGGAATCAGCTTCTGCGGCGTCAGCCGCTTGCGCGCCGTGGACGCCGTGATGCCGGGCACGTTGGCGCGGATGATCCGGAGATCGCGCTCGGTGAGCCCGGGCGACGTCTTGCGGACGCGCTGGAACGCCTGGAAGTCGGTCGACTCGCGCGCCTCGACGATCAGGTTGCGGACGCCGAGCTGCTCGATGAAGGCGAGCACCTGCTGCTGCGCGCCGGCGCCAATCGACATCATCGACACGACCGCCGCCACGCCGAAGATCATGCCCAGCATGGTCAGCAGCGAGCGCAGCTTGTGCGCCATCAGCGTCTCGAGGCCTCGCCGACAATCGGCGAGGACTTGCATCTGCGTGGCGCCGTCGAGAATGGATGAAAGCGCGCTCACCGGCCGCCACCGGGCATGGCGCCGGAGGCACTGGGCCCGGCCGCGCGCCGGTCGAGCGTATCGGGGTTCACCAACGCCACCTCGGCGTCGGCAGGGAGGCCTTCAAGGACCACGCGATTCTCGGTGATGCGGGCGACCTTCACCTCGACCGCCTTGAAGCCAGCCCCGTCTCGCACATAGACAACGGGCTTGCCTTCCTTCTCGAACAGGACCTGGCGAGGCAGGTGCGTGACGTTCTTCAGCGTCTCGCCCTCGACGACCACGCGCGCGGTCATCCCGGGACGCAGCAGGGAAGAGGGATGGCTGAGCGCGAAGGTCGTGCTGAACTGCCGTGTGGTCTGCGGCTCCCAGAACGCGTTCTGCGCCAGGCCGCCGACACCTTTGGAGGATCCCGTCAGCGAAGTGCCGGGAATCGCCTCGACCTGCACTTTCGCCGGAACCCCCGAGTTCACCGACGCGCGCTCGGTCTCGGCGATCTTGGTCTTGACCTCCATCTCCGTGAGGTCGACGACCTCGGCGATCGTGCTGCCCGGCTGGACCGTGTCGCCCTGGCGGTAATCGGGCAGGCTCATGCCGGGGAAGCCGAAGCCGCCCGACGCATTCTGGTTCTCCTTGATCACCACGAGGCCCGTCAGCGGCGCCCGCAGCGTCATGTTGTCGATGTTCTTGCGGGCGAAGTTCGCGGCGATTCGAGCCTTGCTGCGCTTCTCTTCCACCACAGCGCGCCCCGCGCGATTGGTTGCCGCGTGCGTCTTGATGTCGGCGTCCAGTTGCGCCAGGTTGCGCCGGGCTTCCTCGAGGGCCAGGTTGTTCTTCTCGGCCTCGATCTTGCCCACGAACTCGTTGCCGCTGACGTTGATCTCGGCGCGGCGCACCTCGTGCTGTGCGTGCAACAGGTTCAGCTTGTCCTGCGCCGCCTGCACCTTGGCGTCGGCTTCGAGCTTCACGATCTCCTGCTCGGCTTCCTCCAGCTCAGACCCGGCCTGCTGCAGGTTGTACTGCTGCTCGGCGCGGTCGAACTCCAGCACGACGTCGCCCTCGTGGACCATGCTGCCGGCCGGCGACAGCGTCACGATCTGCAGCGTGCCGCCGACGCTCGGTGCGGCCAGCGTCTGCGAGCGCAGCGGACCCAGCTCGCCCAGCGTGTGGACCTTGACGTCGATGTTGCCGTGGGTCGGCCGCGTCGTCGGGATACGGTCGGGCGCCGGCGAGAGATCGGGCAGGCCAAAGACGGCCGCGCCGCCGACGAGCGCCATGGCCGCGATCGCGGCGATGAAATACCGGGCCTTCATCGGCGGCCCTCGGTCGGATCCTTCAAGGCGACGGTCTCGCCTTCCTGCAGCCCCGACTTGATGACGACGTGATCCGCGTTCCGGCGATCGATCTCCACGCGACGGTGCTCCGCCCGCCCGTGCCGGATGACGTAGACAAAGTCTTCGCCGCTGCTCGAGAACAGCGCCTGCGGCGGGACCAGCAGCACGCTGGAGAGCGTCTCGACCGCGACACGGATCGTCGCGGTCATGCCGGGGCGCAGGCGCTCTTCCGGGTCGTCAATCGCCATCGTCAGGTCGAAGTTGCGGGGCGGCGGCCACGTCGTGAAGTCGGCCTTGGCGAGCGCGCTGATCTTGTCGACATGGCCTTTCAGCTCACGATCGGGAATGGCCTCCACGCGGATGGTACCGCGCTGGCCGATCGCCATGCGGCCGCGCTCCACTTCGTCGACTCGCGCCGAGCCAAACATGGAAGAAATGTCGGGCAGCTCGGCGATGCTCGCTCCGGCCCACACACGGTCGCCTTCCTTGAAGTCCTGGGGATTCATCCAGTTTCCCGACCGCCAGTTCCTGAGGACGGTGACGATGCCGTCGCTCGGCGCCGAGACGCTCAGCGAGTTGAGCTGCCGATTCGCCTTGTCGAGATCGAACTGCGATTTCGTGCGCTTGGTCCCGATCCCCAACTCCTTGGAGCTGCCGGCGACTTTGTCGCTCGTCAGCTTGGAGTCCGCCTCGCGCAGCTTGTGCTGCGCGTCGCCCACTTTGAGCCGGCGCTGCTCTGCATCCACGCGCGGCAGGATCTCCTTTGCCGAGTAGTCAAGCTTCGCGCGCTCGACGTCGTAGCTCGCCTTGGTCTGGACCGTCAGATCCTCTTCCTGCTTCGAGCGCGATTCCGAGCGCGAGCGCTCCATCTCGGCGTCGAACCCGCGCACCTCGCTCTGTTTCTCCTCGAGGGTACGCGAGACGGTGCTGCCGTCGAACTCGATCAGCACGTCCCCCTTCTTGACGACCGTGCCGCTTCGGACCAGCTTGACGATGCGCAGCTCTCCGGCGTCGGACGGCGCGATGATCGTGACGGAGCGCCCGGCCTTGATCTCTCCGCGAATCTGGACCGCGTCGATGAACGATCCCCGCTCCACCTTCGCCGTGGGCACGTCGGCCGCTGCCCCGCGCGTGAACCAGCACGCGCCGGCGACGGCGACGCCCCCGATAGCGAGGCCGGCAATGAGACCCCGCCGTTTCATCGCACCACCACCTGGCCTGGCTGCAGCCCGGCCGTCACGATGACGTCGACTTCGTCACTCGGTCCAAGAGTCACATTGTGCGTGCTGACGCCGCTGGCATCGCGGACTCGAACCCGCGGCCCGGACGCATCCTGGTGCACGGCGTCCCTTGGCACGACCAGCGCGTCTTTGATCCGCTCGATTTCGACGTCGAGGGCCGCCGTCAGGTCCGGCAACACGCGGGCGTTGCTGCCTTCGATGGTGATGACGGCGGTGAATGCCCGGACGCGCGTCGAGAAGGATCCCGGCAGGCCGATGGGCCCGATCGTCGCGATGTGGCCCGGCAGCTGCAGGTCCGGATATGCGTCCAGGCGCACGGTGACGGGGAGTCCAGGCCTGACCGCATTGAGGTCCGTCTGGTTGACCTTCGCACGCACCAGCATCTGGGCCTGATTGACCACCTGAAGTACGGGAGCGCCCGGCCACATCTCGTCGCCTTCCTGGATGTCGGCGGGGCCGTTGCCGCGCCAGGTGAGCTTCGGCACGACCAGGCCGTCGAGTGGCGAGCGGACGATCATGGCTGTGGCGTTCTCCGACGCGTGATCCATCGCGGCCTTGGCCCGGTCGCGGCGAATTTCCAGAATCCGCAACTCGGCGGCAGCCGCAGCGCGCTTCAGCGGGAACCCGTCCTTCAGCCCGGAGAGCTTCAGCCGCGCTTCCTCGAGATTCTGGTCGTTGGTCTCGGCCTTGATCCTCGAGAGCATCTCGTTCTTCAGGATTTCGAGCTCGGCGGCCTTGAGCGCGTTCTCCGCCTGCGCGACCTCGCTCTCGTCCTTCACGCGCGCCGCATCCTGCTCGGCCTTCTTCTGCGTGATCTGCTGCACGAGGTCGTCGTACTCGGCCTTCTTGTCGAGGGCCAGCTTGTCCTGCGCCTGGCGATCGAACTCGACGAGCACATCGCCGGTCTTCACGGCGCTGCCGGCAGGCGCCAGCTTGGTAATGACGAGCGAACCGTTGTTCGATCCGCCGGCGAGCAGCGGGGTTGAAACCACGTAGGACCGCACGGCCTCGGTGAGGCCAGTGAGCCGGATGTGACGGACGAAATCGCGCCGGGTGAGCGGCGCCATGTCGTGGCCGTCGCCCGTCGCTGCGGAAAGGCGGGCCGGCGCGACGGCACTGGTCCAGACCAGGCTGACGGCAATCACGAGCGCCGCTGCCAGGGCGAGCCCTAGCCAGAGGCCGCGTCGTGACGGGCCGGCGCCCGCGGGGGAAGGAGTCGACTCAGTCATTGCTTCTGGAACAGACGTGCGAACGGGTCAGGAAGTTAGCGCGCGCCCACACCCCTCCCTGCCCACCATTTGACGCATTTGACACCGGAAAAGTTGGCACGCTACCTCGACCGTGACGGAAATTTAGTAATCTGCTGCATCCGCGACGCCCGAACCGTTCTTCGGCCCCGCGAAGACATGTCCATTCCTGATTCTACCGGCCCGGCCACCCCCACAGTCGAACAGATGTTGCGGCTGATCCTGACGAGCCGCGTGTACGACGTCTGCCGCGAGACGCCGCTGGACCTGGCGCCGCGACTCTCGGCTCGCCTGGGACGAACGGTCCTGTTCAAGCGCGAGGACCTGCAGCCGGTCTTCAGCTTCAAGCTGCGCGGGGCCTACAACCGCATCGCCCACCTGACCGACGCGGAACGTTCGCGCGGCGTCATTGCGGCCAGCGCGGGCAACCATGCGCAGGGCGTCGCGTTTTCGGCCCAGCGGCTCGGCATCCGGGCCCTCATCGTGATGCCGCAGACGACGCCAGAAATCAAGGTCGATGCGGTGCGGCTCCTCGGGGCCGACGTGCTGCTGCACGGGGACAGTTACGCCGAGGCCTGGCAGAAGTGCGACGCGCTGCAGCGCGAAAGCGGCGCCACGCTCATTCACCCCTTCGACGATCCGCTGGTCATCGCCGGGCAGGGCACCATCGGGGACGAAGTACTGCGGCAGAGCCCGCGGGATCTCTCGGCGGTGTTCGTCCCCGTCGGCGGTGGCGGGCTCATCACCGGGATCGCGAGCTACATCAAGGCGCTGCGCCCGGACGTGACAATCGTCGGTGTCGAGCCGTTCGAGGCCGACGCGATGTACCAGTCGCTGGCCGCCGGCCGCCGCGTGCTCCTGGACAAGGTGGGCCTCTTCGCCGATGGGGTCGCCGTCCGCGAAGTGGGGGAGCACACCTTCGCGCTCGCGCAGCGCGCGGTTGATGAGGTGGTGCGCGTAGGGAACGACGAGATCTGCGCCGCCATCAAGGACGTCTTCGACGACACGCGCAGCATCATGGAGCCTGCCGGCGCGCTGGCCGTGGCCGGGCTGAAGACGTGGGCGGGCGACCACGCGGGGACCGGGCGAGTGGCGGCGATTCTCAGCGGTGCCAACATGAACTTCGACCGCCTGCGTTTCGTCGCCGAGCGGGCCGAGCTCGGCGAAGCGCGCGAGGCGATCGTTGCCGTCACGATCCCCGAGCGGCCGGGCGCGTTCCGCGAGTTCTGCGTGCGGCTGGGCCCGCGAGTCGTCACGGAGTTCAACTACCGCCTGGGCAACCGCGATCAGGCGCACATCTTCGTCGGCATCTCCACGTCCTCGCGTGAGGACGCGCGGGACCTGGTCAGGTCGCTCAACGAAGCGGGCTACGACACGCGCGACCTCTCCGAGAACGAGATGGCGAAGCTGCACGTGCGGCACATGGTGGGTGGCCGTGCGCGGGACGTCCGCCACGAGCGACCGTGTCGCTTCGAGTTCCCCGAGCGGCCCGGCGCGCTGATGCAGTTCCTCGAGGCGCTCGGCGGGCGGTGGAACATCAGCCTGTTCCACTATCGCAACCACGGCGCCGACTTCGGCCGCGTGCTGGCGGCCTTCGAGGTGCCCGACGAGCAGATCGTCGAGTTCCGCGCCTTCCTCGACCAGCTCGGATACCCCTACCTCGCCGAGTTCGAGAACGACGCTTACCGGCTGTTCCTCGAATGAAGGAGCGGGGACTGTCCCCGAAATTCCATGACTGACACTTCACGCACGCAGTCCTACGCCAACCACGCCCATCGTCCCGTCTGGACCTACATCGCGGGGGTCTTCGGCGGGGCGGCCTTGGTGATGCTGACGGAAGCCTGGCTGTTCGGGCGGAATACCGGCCCGTTGGGCAGCGTCCTGCTGGCGCTCGCCGTGCTCGCGCTCGTCTCGATCTCCCGTGCCTACATCGTGAGGCTGCAGAATCGGATCATCCGGCTCGAGATGCGGCTCCGGCTCCGCGACGTGCTGCCCGCGTCGCAGCAGGCCCAGATTCAGGAACTCTCGACGCCCCAGCTCGTCGCCCTCCGCTTTGCCTCGGACGCCGAGCTTCCCACCCTCGTGGACCGCGCCGTCCGCGAACGCCTCTCCCGCGACGACATCAAGAAGGCGATCAAAGACTGGGTGCCGGACTGGGAGCGCACGTAGGCAGCTGACGCTGACCGTGCTTGGTGCTAGGTGCTGGGTGCCTGGTGCGGTGCTTAGTGCCATGTGCTTGGTGCGGTGCCTGGTGCCGGTGCTTCGTACCAAGTGCGGTGCAAGTGCTCCGTGCCAGGCCGAACTAAAGTTCGGCCCTACGTCCGTCCCGCTTACGCGTAGCAGTCGTACGTAGTCCCCTTAGCTGTAGTTAGTCGTACGTAGGGCCGAACTTTAGTTCGGCCTGACATGCGCACCAAGCACGTAGCACCGCACGAAGCACGTAGCACCGCACGAAGCACCAGGCACCAAGCACCCAGCACCGCACCAAGCACCCAGCACCAGGCACTCAGCACGGACTTGACGTTCGTAATACATACATGTAGATTTATAGATATGAAGGACGCCTCGTCGCTGTTCAGGCTGCTCGGCGACGAAGTCCGGTTGCGGATGCTGCGTCTGCTCACGGCCGAGCGGCTGAACGTCACCGAATTGACCGGAATTCTGGGCATTGCCCAGTCCGGGGTATCGCGGCACCTGGGGATGCTCCGGGACAACGGGCTCGTCGAGGAGCGCCGGGAAGGCGGCTACACCTACTACCAGGTGGCGCCCGCGGACTCGCGGAACGGGCAGACAGCGCTCTGGGCGATGCTGGAGGCACAGTTCCTGGCCGCGGCTCACGACCCTGCCGCTCGCGCCGATCAGGCCCGGCTCAAAGAGGTCCTCCGGCTCCGCAAGGAGAGCTTCGCGACGCACGGGCAGGGGCAGCAGCTCGTGCCCGGCCGCAGTTGGGCCGCCTGGGCGCGGGCGCTCGCGTTCCTGCTGCCGGCCAGCGACGTGGCGGACCTCGGCTGCGGGGACGGGTATCTGACCATCGAAGCCGCGCGATGGGCACGGCGAGTCGTCGCGGTTGACCGATCGGAGGAAGTGCTGAAGCGCGCTCGCGCGCTGGCCCGGCGCCGCCGGGTGGCCAACATCATCTGGAAGAAGGGCGAGCTGGAACGCCTGCCACTGAAGGACGCCTCGGCGGACGTCGCGCTGCTGTCGCAGGCGCTGCACCACGCGGCGGATCCGGCGCGTGCCCTTACCGAAGCCTCGCGCATCCTTCGCCCCGGCGGACGACTGCTGGTGCTCGACCTCAGGCGCCACGAGGAAGCCTGGGTGCGCGAGCGATTCGGGGATCGCTGGCTTGGGTTCGACGACGAGGAGCTGGCGGGACTGCTGAAGGGGTCGGGCTTCGCCGACGTGCGCGTGAAGGTTGGCGCGCGGCTCACCGGCGATCCCTTCACGGTGCTCGTTGCCAGCGGAATACGGCCGGCCGCCGGACGGTCAACCAGCGCGGCCGCATCATGACCTGGAGCCACTGATCGATGTCGCAGACAGACCGTATTGCCCTGCTTTACCGGGCCGCCGCCGACCGGATCCTCATCCTCGACGGCGCGATGGGGACGATGATCCAGCGCCGCGGGCTGGGCGAGGCGGATTTCCGTGGCGCACGTCTGGCCGATCACGCGCACGAGCTGAAGGGCAACAACGACCTGCTCGTGCTGACGCGGCCGGACGTGATCCTCGACATCCATCGCGAGTACCTCGAAGCCGGCGCGGACATCATCGAGACCAACACGTTCAGCAGTCAGGCGATTTCGCAGGCGGATTACGGCCTCCAGTCGCTCAGCTACGAGCTGAACGTGGCCGGCGCGCGGCTGGCGCGGCAGGCCTGCGATGAGTACTCCGCGAAGACTCCGGGCAGGCCGCGCTTCGTGGCCGGCTCGATGGGGCCGACCAACCGGACCCTGTCGATCTCGCCGGACGTGAACGATCCCTCCGCGCGCGCGGTCACCTTCGACCAGATGCGCGACGCCTACCGCGACCAGATTCGCGGCCTCATCGACGGTGGCAGCGACGTCCTGCTGATTGAAACGATCACCGACACGCTGAACTCCAAGGCGGCGCTGGTCGCATGCGCCGAGGAGTTCGAGGCGCGCGGCACGGAGCTGCCCCTCATGATCTCGGTGACGATCACCGATCGCAGCGGCCGCACGCTGTCGGGCCAGACGGTCGAGGCGTTCTGGACGTCCATCCGCCACTGCAACCCGTTCAGCGTCGGCATCAACTGCGCGCTGGGCGCCCGCGACATGGCGCCCTACATCGCGGAGCTCGCGCGCGTGGCCGACACGCGCGTCAGCTGCTATCCGAATGCCGGCCTGCCCAATGCGTTTGGCGCGTACGACGAACAGCCGCCGGAAACCTCATCGTTGCTGGGCGACATGGCCACGCGCGGGCTGGTGAACATCGTCGGCGGCTGCTGCGGGACGACGCCCGAGCACATCGCGGCGATTGCGGCCAAGGTGAAGGGCCTTCCGCCGCGGCCGTACGTGCAGTCGGCGCCTTCCTCAGCCGTAGGGCCGAACTTCAGTTCGGCCACCTCGGCCAACTCGGACGCACTGCATCTGACCGAATTTTCCGGCCTCGAGCCGCTGACGATTCGCCCCGACAGCAATTTCCAGATGATCGGCGAGCGGACCAACGTCACCGGCTCGGCGAAGTTCGCGCGCCTGATTCGCGCGAACGATTACGCGACGGCCGTCCAGGTGGCGCTCGACCAGGTCCGCAGCGGCGCCAACATCATCGACATCAACATGGACGAAGGCATGCTCGACTCCGAGCGTGCCATGACGACGTTCCTGAACTACCTGGCGACGGAGCCAGAAGCGGCGCGGGTGCCGTTCATGATCGACAGCTCGAAGTGGTCGGTCATCGAGGCCGGCCTCAAGTGCGTCCAGGGCAAGCCCGTCGTCAACTCGATCAGCCTGAAGGAAGGCGAGGCGGACTTCCTCGCGAAGGCGAAGCTGGTGCGCCGGTACGGCGCCGGCGTCGTCGTCATGGCGTTCGACGAGCAGGGGCAGGCCGAGACCGTCGAGCGCAAGGTTGCGATCTGCCGGCGTGCCTATGCGCTGCTCACCGAACGCGCGGGCTTCGATCCGTCCGACATCATCTTCGACCCGAACATCCTCGCCATCGCGACGGGCATCGAGGAACACAACGAGTTCGCGAAGAACTTCATCGAGGCCACGCGGCTGATCAAGGAGACGTGCCCGGGCGTGAAGGTGAGCGGCGGCGTCAGCAACCTCTCGTTCTCCTTCCGCGGCAACGACCTGGTCCGCGAGGCGATTCACTCGGCGTTCCTCTACCACGCCATCCACGCCGGCCTCGACATGGGCATCGTCAACGCCGGTCAGCTCGTCGTCTACGAGGACATCCCGAAGGACCTGCTCGAGCACGTCGAAGACATCCTGTTCAACCGCCGGCCCGATGCCACCGAGCGCATGGTGGAGTTCGCCGAGCGCGTGAAGGGCAGCGGGAAGAAGAAGGAACTCGACCTCGAGTGGCGCAACGGGACGGTCGAGGCGAGGTTGTCTTACGCGCTGGTGCACGGCGTCGTGGACTTCATAGTGGAGGACACCGAGGAAGCGCGGCAGAAGTATCCGCAGCCCCTTTCAATCATCGAGGGGCCGCTCATGGACGGCATGAAGACCGTCGGCGACCTGTTCGGCGCGGGCAAGATGTTCCTGCCGCAGGTGGTGAAGAGCGCCCGCGCGATGAAGAAGGCCGTCGCCTATCTCGAGCCATTCATGGAAGAGGCGAAGGCGGCGGGCGGCCGGGGCGCGCAGGGCAGGATCCTGATGGCGACGGTGAAGGGCGACGTCCACGACATCGGCAAGAACATCGTCGGCGTCGTGCTGGGGTGCAACAACTACGAGGTCATCGACCTCGGCGTGATGGTGCACCAGGACGTGATTCTGCGGACCGCCGCCGAAAAGAACGTGGACATGATCGGTCTGAGCGGCCTGATCACCCCGTCGCTCGACGAGATGGTCTCGGTGGCAAAGGAGATGGAGCGCCGCGGCATCCAGATTCCGCTGCTCATCGGCGGCGCGACCACGAGCCGGCAGCACACGGCCGTGAAAATCGCGCCGGAGTACTCGAAGCCGGTCGTCCACGTGCTCGACGCGTCGCGCGCGGTGGATGTCGTCTCGAGCCTGCTGAACCCGTCGGCGCAGGACCGCTTCGTGGCGGACGTGCGTGCGGAACAGACGACGCTGCGCGCGCAGTACGGCGCAAGGCAGGAGAAGCCGCTGCTGTCGTACGAAGCCGCGAAGGCAAACCGGCTGCGTATCGACTGGGAGACGGCGGACCTGCCGGTGCCGGCCTTCCTCGGGCGGCGCGAGGTCAGCGTGCCGCTGGCGGAGCTGGTGCCGTTCATCGACTGGACGTTCTTCTTCCACGCGTGGGAATTGAAGGGGCGCGTCCCGGCCATCTTCGACCACCCCCAGTACGGCCACGCCGCGCGAGACCTTTACGACAATGCACGCACGCTGCTCGATCGCATCGTCAACGAGCGACTGCTGGAAGCGAAGGGCGTCTACGGCTTCTGGCCGGCGGCGTCGGATGGCGACGACGTGGTGCTGTTTGCCGATGAATCGCGCCGCGTGGAGGTGGCGCGCTTCCCGATGCTGCGGCAGCAGGAGCCGATTGCCGACGGCCGGCCGAACCGGTCGCTCGCCGACTTCATTGCGCCTGCTTCAAGCGCGCGGCGGGACTACCTGGGCGCCTTTGCGCTGACCGCGGGCCTAGGCGCGGACGACCTGGCCGCCCGCTTCGAGGCTGACCTCGACGACTACCACGCCATCATGGTGAAAGCGCTCGCCGATCGACTGGCCGAGGCCTTCGCCGAGTACCTGCACGCGCGGGCGCGCCGCGACTGGGGCTACGGCGCGGATGAACAGCTGTCTGGCGACGACCTGATCGCCGAGAAGTATCGCGGCATCCGGCCGGCATTCGGGTACCCGGCGTGCCCCGATCACACGCAGAAGGGCCGGCTGTTCGATCTGCTCGGCGCCTCCGCAGCCGGCCTTGGCCTCACCGAGCATTTCGCGATGACGCCGGCGGCCAGTGTCAGCGGTCTTTACTTCGCGAGTTCCGAGGCGCGGTACTTCACGGTCGGCAGGGTTGGGCCCGACCAGGTGAGCGACTACGCGCGCCGGAAGGGCGTCAGCGTCGACGAGGTGGAGCGCTGGCTGGCGCCGAATCTCGCGTACGATGCGACGCCGGTCGGACGATGCTGAGCGGACTTCCTCGCTGGGTACTACCCGCGCTGGCGGCCGCGCTGGCCGCGGTAGGTCTCGCGCTGTGGCTGCGCGTCGCCAGGATCCACGGGCTCGACTCCGGGGCCACTGGCGCGTCCGCCGTCACCAGTTCTGCCGGGGACTGGCCCGTGGAGAAGCCGTCGGCCGTTCCAGTTCCCGCAGGCCCCGCTCCGACCAGCGACGACGAATATGGTACTGCCGCCCTGGTGGCCGCACTCGAACCGTATCGCCGGGACGATTTCGCGGGTGCGGCGATGTCGCTCGAGGGGTTCGTCGCGACACACCCCGAGTCGCCGGATGGTTGGTTTTATCTGGGCGCCAGCCGGCTTCTGTCCGGCGATGCTACGCGCGCCCGGTCCGCGCTCGACAAGGCTCGTGTGCTGTGGCGCGTGCACGGGTGGCCGGTGCCGGTTGGAGACCACACTCTGGAACTGGACTGGCTTGCGGCGACGGCAGAGGCGAGAACTGGTGCCATCGAACCAGCACGCGCGCGCCTCGAGGCGCTGTGCGCGGCGCCAAACGCACTGCAAGTCCGCGCCTGTGCCGCCAAAGAATCGCTCAAACGCTGACTCGCGGGGAGTACCACCAACGTATCCGTGCTTGGTGCTGAGTGCTGGGTGCCAGGTGCGGTGCCAAGTGCCTGGTGCTACGTGCTGTGCCATGTGCTGCGCGGCGTGACATCGCACTGAGCACGAGGCACCAAGCACCGCACGAAGCACCTGGCACCGGGCACCGCACTTAGCACGTGGCACCCAGCACCCAGCACGGAAATGGGGGACTGTCCCCCGTGAATTGCAAGGGGGACAGTCCCCTAGACAGGCTCCGGCGTCACCGCGCGCAATCGCGCGGCCGCGCGGCGACACCCCTCCACGATCTCCTTCCGCCGTTCCGGAATGACAAGCGGCGTCTGCGAGGCGTCGGACGCGCCCTGGCGCTCCGCGATGCTGACTGGCAGCTCGCCGTCCTGGTTCCGGCGGCTGGGATCGGCGCCGAGCGCGAGCAGGCGCCCGACGATCGTGTCGTGCCCCCAGAGCGCCGCAAGGTGGAGCGGCGTTCCGTAACCCACGGGCAGATTGAGCTGTTCGGGGTGCTCCGCGGCAAGCGTCACCACGTCGCCCAGGAAGCCGAAAGCAGCGGCCATGTGGAGGCTCACCCGCGCGCCGCGTGCCCGCATGTGGCGCACCAGATCCATGTGGCCCTTCTCGTTGGCCCACCCGATGGGCGCGGCGCCGTACTCCTGGTCGAGCGCCTCGAGATCGGCGCCGTGATCGATCAGCAGATCGACGGCGGAGGTCTGCCCGTGCACGGCCGCGTAATGAAGCGGCGTGGCCCCGCCCTGCTCCTGGCGGGCAAGTGCCGGGTCGGCCCCCAGGACTGCCGACGCGGCCTCGACATCGCCGCGTGAGACCGCATCCACCAGCACCGCCAACGCGTCGGTCATTGCACTCCTCGCGCCCGGATCCTACGCCCCTTTCGGAAGGTAAGTGAAGCCCGCTCGGCGGGGGATTCGTCCCGCTGGGATTTCGCCCTGTCCCCAACAGCAGGTCGTTTCAGTCGGTGCGGTATAGGATGCGGG
>UEXX01000627.1_pt1 | contig 19780 bp, 15 predicted proteins | sample 4301161 | NCBI WGS metagenome assembly UEXX01 (sample SAMEA4773179, study PRJEB27434) | metagenome | biome: 2259; feature: agricultural soil; material: soil | place: USA | collected 2014-09 | depth 0.25 m
CGCGGCGCGGATCTCGAGCGCGTGGGCCGCGTCGACGAGGCCATCGCCGAACAGCTGGAGGCGCTGCGCGTGGATCCCGGCGCCGTGCAGGCCCACATCAACCTCGTCGCGCTCTACGGCAGGCTTGGTCGGTTCGACGAAGCGGCAAGCCACTATCAGGCCGCCTCCGCCATCGATTCGAACCAGGCCGATTTGCATTACAACTACGGCGTGCTGCTCCTGAAGCAGGGCAAGGCCAGTGATGCCGAGATGGCGTTCCTGGAGTCTGTGCGGATCAATCCGCACTATGCCGACGCCCACAACAATCTCGGAATCATCTACGAGCAGCAGGGCCTGCTGACGGACGCTTTCGAGCACTTTTCGGCAGCGGTCGCCGCCCGGCCCGACGATCGGGCCGCGCACTTCCATCTGGGTCGCATCCTGGCAAACCAGCAGAAGTTTGACGACGCGATCCAGCACTTTCTGAAGACGCTTGTGCCGGAGGACGAGAACACGGCGCGGAACTTGTACGCTCTCGGCGCCACCTACGCGCGAGCCGGCGACACGGCGAATGCCCTGACGTACATGCGGAGGGCGCGGGCGCAGGCCCAGGCGCGAAACCAGGACCAGCTACTCACCAGCATCGATCGGGATCTGAGAACCCTCGAAGCCAGCAGGCCATGACGCGTCTCGTCGCCTGCGTGGCGTTGCTGCTTCCCGCGGCCCTCATTGCGGCCTCTCCACCTGCTCCGATCTTCCGCGAGGTAGCGTCAGACGTCGGGCTGCACTTCGAGCACGCCACGGGCGCCACCGGCGAGCACTACATGCCGGAGATCATGGGCGCCGGCGGCGCGCTCTTCGACTACGACAACGACGGGGATCTCGACGTCTATTTGGTCCAGGGGCGGGCGCTCGAAGGCAGGAAGCCATCTCCAACTCCCAACTCCCAAATCCCAACGCCCAACGTCAGGTCAGGCAGTCGTCTGTTCCGGAACCTGCTCGTCGAGACCCGCAGGCTCCGGTTCGAGGACGTGACGGACAAGGCCGGCGTCGGACACGACGGCTACGGCATGGGCGCCACGACGGGCGACTACGACAACGATGGCTTCCTCGATCTGTACGTCACGAACTTCGGAGACAACGTCCTGTACCACAACAACGGCGACGGCACCTTCACCGACGTGACTCGCACGGCGGGAGTGGCTGTCGGCCGCTGGAGCACGAGCGCGACGTTTCTCGACTTCGACAACGACGGACTCCTCGATCTGTTCGTCGGCAACTACGTGGACTTCACCGTCCAAGGGAACAAGCGCTGCTATGCGCCGACGGGCGAGCCGGACTACTGCACGCCCATGGCCTACAAGGCCGTGCCGTCACGGCTCTTCCACAATCTTGGCAACGGGGCGTTCGCCGACGTCACAGAAGCATCGGGAGTCGGCACCTCGTATGGGCCGGCGCTCGGCGTGGTCGCCGCGGATTTCAACCGCGACGGACGCACGGACATCTACGTCGCGAATGACACGGCGGCGAATCGCCTGTGGCTGAACCAGGGGAACGGCACGTTTCGCGAGTTCGCTCTCGAAGCCGGCGTCGCGTACGACGCGAACGGCCGGACGAAGGCAGGCATGGGCGTCACCGCGGAAGAAATGGACGACGCCGGCACGCTGGCCATTCTGGTCACCAACCTGACGCGTGAAGGCGCAACGTTGTTCAGCGGAGCGAAAGGGGTCTTCGAAGACGTGTCATCGCAATTCGGCGTGGCGATACCGACGTTCGGCTTCACCGGGTTCGGCACGCAATGGCTCGACTACGACAACGACGGCCAGCTGGATTTATTCGTCGCCAACGGCGCGGTCACGATCGTCGAATCACAGCGCGGCGCGCGTTATCCATACGGTCAGCGCAACCAGCTGTTTCACGGCGAGGGTCCTGCCAAAACATTTCACGAGACGAGCGACATCGCGGGCGATGCCTTTCGGCGCCTCGAGGTCGGTCGCGGCGTCGCGGTCGGCGACATCGACAACGACGGGGCGGTGGACGTCCTCGTGACGAACAACAACGGCCCGGCCCGTCTGCTCCACAACGAGGCAGCACCGCAGGGGCACTGGCTCGAGGTGCGACTGGAAGGCGTCAGGAGCAACCGCTTCGGGATTGGCGCGCGCGTCGGTCTCGTTCGTGACGGTCAGCCAACCATCTGGCGTCGGGTCCACACGGACTCGAGTTATTTGAGCGCCAGCGACGTGCGGGTCCACTTCGGCCTCGGGAACAATTCGCACGTTCGACGCTTACTGGTGGAGTGGCCCGGCGGCTCGACAGAGCACTGGGACAACGTCGCGGCCGACAAGGTCATCACCCTCAAACAGGGATCGGGCAGGTAAGAGTGCTGGGGTGCTGGGGTGCTGAAGTCCAGTGCCGAGTGCCGTGTGCTGAAGTGCGCCGCCGTCAGTCGTAGGGCCGAACTTCAGTTCGGCCATGCAGTGCGCTGCCCTCGTCGTAGGGCCGAACTTTAGTTCGGCCAATTCTGCGACGGCCTCGACAACCCTGGCGCCACCGCCGAACGCTCCGGCCGGCGACACCGGCCCGAAGTCACTTACGGTCTCTTCGTGCGAAACTAATCCGTTACACGTCGCCGCCCGTTGAGGTGTTATGACTCCTACCCAGATCGACGTCATTCTTCGGCGCTTCGACTCACCTGACGAGACGCGTGTGATGACGAAGGGCCGCTTCGAGCTCGTACGAATCGGTGGGATGACTATTGGCCGCGCATCGTATGAGCCGGGATGGAAATGGTCGGAGCACGTGGGCCCGACGGTGGGTGCGGCGCGCTGCACTGTGCCGCACATCGGGCTCGTCGTCTCTGGCACTGCGACGGCCGCATTCGATGACGGCCGCGTGTTCGAGCTTCGCGCCGGCGAGCTGTTCTACATCCCGCCTGTGCCGCACGACAGTTGGGTCGTGGGCAATGAGCCGTACGTCTCTCTGCATTTCCTGGGAGCCGATGACTACGCGAAGTAGCGCAGCAACGCTCTGGCCGGCGCTGGTGTCGCCGGCCGACGCGACAAGTAGCAACGGCCATCGAGGGCCGGGCTGAGAACGGGCGTTATGCTAGCCACGCCCTTGGACTGCCCGGCCTGAGGCGGAGGCCGAGCCTCAGGTTGGCGGCTGACATGACAACCGATCCCGGGGCATCTCACATCGAGGGCAGCCCGTTTCGTCGGCTGCTCCTCGAGCGCACGCCCCGCGTCATCGTCACGCCGGCGCTGATCGTTGCGAACGTGCTGATCTATGCCGCGACCGCGGGAGCGTCCGGTCAAGCGGATCCGCGCCCGGATGTACTCGTCGGATGGGGCGCGCTGTTCGGGCCAGGCGTCGCCAATGGCGATTGGTGGCGTCTCGTCAGCGCGATGTTCCTGCACGCGGGGATCCTGCACATCGCACTGAACTGCCTGTTCCTCCGGCAGATCGGCAACATGGTCGAGCGCCTGCTGGGCTCTTTCTCGTTCCTGACGATCTACCTCCTCACCGGCGTGACGGGCGCGATTGCCAGCCTCATGGCGCACCCCAGATCGATTGGGGTAGGCGCTTCCGGGGCGCTCTTCGGCATCACGGGCGCCCTTCTCGCCGTGGTGCTCTCGTCAGGCGGCCAGATGCGCGAGCTGCTCGACGATCGGCCGATCTCGGTCGGTCTCGGCCGCCCTGACGCCGAATTCACACCCCGGCCGAGTCGGGCACTGGGCGAGGGAATGTTGATCGCGATGCGTGGGCTTCGCGTCGGGCTGTTCATGTTCCTCCTCTACAACGTAGCGTTTGCCTTCGTGGCACCCGGCATCGACGTCGCAGCCCATGCCGGTGGGTTCGCAGGTGGTCTCGTCTTCGGCTGGCTTGTCGCGCGTGATGCCATCACCAGGCGTCCACCGCTCGTGCGCCTGGCGTTGCCCGTCCTCTTGACGATCGCGCTGGCGGCGCTTCAGGTCGAGCGGATGCACGCGCACGCTGACGTCCTTGCCGAGTCACTGGCGTTCGACGCCACAATTGCCCGGCATCTCGCGCAATTCGATGCCGTCCGGAACGCTGTGGCCTCAGGCCGCATGCGGCCCGATGAGGCGGCGACCGTCGTCGAGCGGAGTGTCTTTCCCGACGTCCAGGCCACGCGCGACCGATGCGAGGCGCTCCGACGCGCGGCACTCGACAACCTGACCCGAGCTGCAACACTTGATCAGTACGGGCGGGCTCGAGACTGGCAGCACCTCGCGCAGTTCCGCAGCGAACTCGCGCAAGCGGAGGCATGGGCCGCGTTTCTGAATGCCCAGCAGGAGAGCTGGCAGCTTCGAGTCCGGAGCCTGCGTGAGAACGACACGGCGCTTGCGGACCAGGCGATGCAACTCGAACAGGCGGCCACCCTAGCTCTGATGGAAGCCATGCGATCGGCGACTCCCTGACGGCCACCAGCCGACATACCAGGCCGGCGATCCCGGCCGAACTGAAGTTCGGCCCTGCGTACCGCAAGCGGGTGGCCACCACGCAGCTTCGCGGAGGGCCGGCGATACCGGCGTCGAACGGAGCGGGTGCTGCCACGGATGACCCTCGGCTAAACCGGTGAAGCAGGAGTAAAATCGTTCGGCTATGTCGACCCGTCACTGGCTGATGACCGCCACCGCCGCGGCAGGCGTGGGGACGCTCCTGGGCACCCCCATCGCCGGGCGCGCGCTCGCGCCCGCGGCTGCGCCGTATACCGAAACCATCCCGAACACGAAAGTCACCTTCGACATGCTGCCCATCCCTGCCGGCAGCTTTTCCATGGGCAGCCCCGACTCGGAAGCCGGCCGCGCGGCCGACGAAGGGCCGCAGCACAAGGTCAGCATCTCCGCCTTCTACCTGGGCTCGAAGGAAGTCACCTGGAGCGAATACGACGAGTTCGCCTTCAGCCAGGACCTGGTCCGCAAGCGGAAGCTCGGGCTGACCGGGCCGAAGGACGCCGCCGACGCGATGTCGCGCCCGACGCCGCCCTACGCGGACGAATCCTGGGGCTGGGGCAAGGAGAAGCAGCCCGTCATCGGCATCACGCAGTACGCCGCCTCGCACTACTGCGAGTGGCTGTCCGCGCGCACCGGCAAGAAATACCGCCTGCCGACCGAAGCGGAGTGGGAATACGCCGCGCGCGCGGGCACGACGACGGCGTATTGGTATGGCGACGACCCGGCCACCATCGGCGACTACGCGTGGTTCAAGGACAACGCCGGCGAACAGCCGCACGTCGGCGGCGCCAAGAAGGCGAACGCCTGGGGCCTCTACGACGTCCACGGCAACGTCGCCGAGTGGACCGCCGACAAGTACGACGCCGGCTACTACGCGCAGTCCCCCGCGGCGGATCCCAAGAACGACAACGGCAAGGCGCTCTATCCCTACGCCGTGCGCGGCGGATCCTGGGACGATGCGCCGGTGAAATTGAGGAGCGCGGCGCGCCGATCGTCGATCGAGGCGTGGAGCCGCCGGGACCCGCAGAACCCGAAGAGCTTGTGGTGGCACACGGACGCGACTTTCGTCGGCTTCCGCGTCGTCGCCGAGTTGGACAATTCGTCGAAGTGAGAGTAGGTTGTCAAACCACCCCCGAGTGCACGGCCGGCACCATTCCCTGGAGCGCGTTATGGACCAGCGAGATCAGCAGACACCCGCCCCGTCGAGGCGTGACTTCATCAAGACATCCGCGGCCGTCGTGGGCGGCACGATGGCCTCCAGCCTGGTGATTCCGGGCGCGTACGCCGCCGGCACCGACGAAATCAAGGTCGGTCTCATCGGCTGCGGCGGCCGTGGCACCGGCGCCGTGGACAACGTGTTGCAGGCGGCGCCGGGCGTGCGCCTCGTCGCGGTGGGCGACATGTTCAAGGATCGCCTGCAGGAGAGCCTGCAGAACCTGACGAAGTACGGCGACAAGTCGGCCGTACCCGCCGACCGCCAGTTCGTCGGCTGGGACGCCTACAAGAAGGTGCTCGCCAGCGACATCAACTACGTGATCCTGGCGACGCCGCCGGCCTTCCGCGCGATGCACCTGCGCGCCGCGGTCGAAGCCGGCAAGAACATCTTCACCGAGAAGCCGGTGGGCGTGGATCCGGCCGCCATCAAGATGTGCTTCGAGACGGCGGAGATGGCCAAGCAGAAGGGCCTGGCGATCGTCGCCGGCACGCAGCGCCGCCATCACGCCGCGTACCTCGCCACCATCAAGCGCGTGCAGGACGGTGCCATCGGCGACGTCGTCTCCATGCGCGTGTTCTGGAACCAGGGCGGGCTGTGGACCAAGCCGCGCCAGTCCGAGTGGACCGACATGGAGTGGCAGCTCCGCAACTGGCTGTACTTCACCTGGCTCTCGGGTGACCACATCGTCGAGCAGCACGTGCACAACCTCGACGTCGCCAACTGGATCATGGGCGGCAAGCCTCCGGTCCGCGTGTTCGGCGTCGGCGGACGGCAGGCACGCACGGCGCCCGAGTACGGCCATATCTACGATCACTTCGGCCTCGACTACGAGTACGAGAACGGCCACGTGCTCAGCATGTGCCGCCAGCAGCCGGGCACGCCCGGCCTCGTGGCCGAATTCGCCGCCGGCACCAAGGGCACGTGCGACACGCAGGACGGCGTCCGCTACGAGATCAAGGGGCCGAACGCGTGGAAGTGGTCGGGCGAGTACACGAACCCGTACGTGCAGGAGCACACGGATCTGATCGCCAGCATCCGCGCCGGCAACCCGCTCAACGAGCTGCGGCGTGTGTCCGAAAGCACGTTGACGGCGATCGCCGGACGCGAAGCGGCCTACACGGGCAAGGTCGTCGCGCTTGACGCGCTGCTCAACTCGCCGTTCAGCCTGATGCCATCGAAGCTGGAGTTCGGGCCGATCGCCGTGCCGGCAGTCGCCATCCCGGGCGACGGCGGCACGAACTAGCCGAGGGCGCTTCGGCATGCGCAAACTCGGACTGTTCCTTCTCGTGGCGCTCTCGTGCGCGGGCCTCACGGCCCGCGCACAGGCGCCGAACAAGAAGGTCCTCTACCTCACCTACTCGGCGGGCTACCGCCACGACGTCATCCCGCTCAGCATGCAGCTGCTGCCCGAGATCGGGAAGAAGAACGGCTTCGACGTCGTCGCGACGAAGGATTTGGCGTTCCTGTATCCCGAAGAGCTGAAGAAATACGACGCCGTCGTCTTCTACACGACGGGTGAGCTGCCGATCGGCGATGCCGAGAAGGCGAACCTGCTCGCGTGGATCAAGTCGGGCAAGGGGTTCATCGGCATCCACTGCGCCACCGACACGTTCTACAAGTGGGCCGACTACGGCGACATGATCGGCGGCTACTTCAACGAGCACCCGTGGCACCAGGAAGTGAAGATCAAGGTCGAGGATCCGAATACGCCCGCGACGAAGGGCTTGCCGAATCCGTGGGTGCTCACCGACGAGATCTACCAGTTCAAGAACTGGGATCGCAGCAAGCTTCACGTGCTCCTGTCGCTCGACACCTCGTCGGTCGATCTCACGAAGAAGGGTGTGCACCGCACGGACAAGGACTTCGCCAACGCATGGACGAAGTCGTATGGCAGCGGCCGCGTCTTCTACTCGGCGCTCGGCCACCGGGCGGAGCTGTGGCAGAGCCCGGAGTATCAGGCATTCCTCGCTGGCGGCATCCGCTGGACGCTCGGCCTCGAGAATTGACGGGTGCAGTTGTGGCGGCGGCCCTTCAGGGCCGCATGACGATTGCGGATTGACGACTTGACTACGAGCGCCGGCGCGATCGCGCTGGCGCTGCTGCTCGCGCCATCGCTCGCCTCTTCCCGCCCCGGGCTCACACGCTTCGAGTACACCGAACCGCACATGGGGACGACCTTCAGGGTCGTCCTCCATGCTCCGGACCAGGCGTCCGCTGACGCGGCGTCGCGCCGCGCGTTCGCGCGCATCGCGGAGCTCGACACGGCGCTCACCGACTACAACGCGACGAGCGAACTGTCGCGCGTGACGCGGGAGGCCATCGGGCATCCGGTCCGGGTCAGCGACGATCTGCTCGGCGTGCTGATTCCGAGCCAGGAGCTGGCGCGGCGATCGGATGGCGCGTTCGACATCACGGTGGGGCCGCTCACGCGCCTGTGGCGCCGCGCGCGACGCCAGGTGGAGATGCCGGCGCCCGACGTCCTCGCCGAGGCGCGACGGGCGACCGGGTATCAACTGGTGAAGGTGGATGCGGCCGCGCACACGGTGGAAGTCGAGCGGCCCGGCATGCAGCTCGATGCCGGCGGCATTGCAAAGGGCTACGCGGCCGACGCCGCGCTCGAGGTCCTGCGCTCCGCCGGTTACGGCCGGTCCCTCGTCGCCGCGGGCGGCGACCTCGCGATCGGCGATCCGCCGCCGGACCGCAAGGGATGGACGGTCGCGCTGGAGGGGCTGATTCCCGATCATCCCGCGCCCGGCAGCCCGATCGTCGTCTCCCGCTGCGGCGTCTCGACGTCCGGCGACGAGGAGCAGTGGGTCGAGATCGGCGGCGTGCGCTACTCGCACATCCTCGACCCGCGTACGGGCATGGGCGTGACGGGGCACTCGTCGGTGACGGTGCTTGCCGCCGATGCGACGACTTCGGATATGCTGGCCACCGCCGTCAGCGTGCTGGGGCCCGAGAAGGGCCGGGCGCTCGTGGATGGGTGGGCTGGCGCGTCCGCGCTGATTGGCGAACGGACGCCACAGGGCGACCGGTGGACGCGATCGGCGCGTTGGCGGGACAGGAGGCCGAACTAAAGTTCGGCCCTACGACCGAGCCTGGCTTCGGCCGGCAGTCGTAGGGCGCAACTTTAGTTGCGCCGACAAGGGCGAGACGAGAGGGACCCGAGGATGAACTCGACGATACGAATCAAGCTTTCCGCGATGATGTTCCTCGAGTACTTCGTCTGGGGCGCGTGGTACGTGACGATGGGCACGTACCTGCTGCAGACGCTGAAGTTCTCAGGCACCGAGAGCGGGTCCGCCTACGGGACGACAGCCCTGGCCGCGATGGTGTCGCCGTTCTTCGTCGGGATGGTCGCTGACCGGTTCTTCGCGACCGAAAAGATCCTGGCCACTCTGCACATCGTCGGCGCGGTGCTGCTCTTCTACGTCTCCACGCTGACGAACTTCGGGCACTTCTACCCGGTGCTGCTGGTCTACACGCTCTGCTTCATGCCGACGCTGGCGCTGACCAACTCGCTCTCGTTCCACCAGATGAAGAGCCCCGAGAAGGAGTTTCCGGGCATCCGCGTCCTCGGCACGATCGGATGGATCGTCGCGGGCCTGATCGTCGGCTGGCTGCGCGTCGAAGCTTCGGCGTTCCAGTTCCAGCTCGCGGCCGGCGCCTCGGCGCTGCTCGGCGTCTACAGCCTGTTCCTGCCCCACACGCCGCCCGCGAAACTCGGGCACCGCGTGGAGATCCGCGACATCCTGGGCCTCGACGCGCTGCAGCTGATGAAGGAGCGCTCCTTCGCGATCTTCGTGCTCGGCTCGTTCCTCGTGTGCATTCCGCTGCAGTTCTACTACGCGTTCACCAACCCGTTCCTCAACGAGATCGGCGTCGTGAACGCCGCCGGCAAGCAGACGCTGGGGCAGATGTCGGAGATCGGCTTCATGCTGCTGATGCCGCTCTTCTTCGTCCGCCTCGGCGTGAAGAACATGCTGCTGGTCGGCATGGCGGCCTGGATGGCGCGCTACACGCTGTTCGCATACGGCAACAACGACGCGATGGTCTGGATGCTCTACGTCGGCATCCTGCTGCACGGCGTCTGTTACGACTTCTTCTTCGTCACCGGCCAGATCTACGTGGACAAGAAGGCCTCGCTGCAGATTCGCGCCGCCGCGCAGGGCTTCATCGCCTTCGTCACGCTCGGCGCCGGCATGTTCATCGGGTCGTACCTCTCCGGCTGGGTCGTCGACCAGTACGTGGTGAACGGCGTCCACGACTGGCGCTCGATCTGGCTGATTCCTGCCGCGATGGCGCTCGGCGTGCTGCTGCTGTTCGCGGCGTTCTTCAGCTACAGGGAGGAGGCGAAGAAGGCATGAAGCGACGTGAATTCATCGCCTCGTCCATCGCTGCCGCTGCCGGCGCCAGCGCGCTCGCAAGCGACAGCCTGGCGCAGACGCCATCCAAGCCGATGCCTGAGTTCTACGAGCTGCGTCAGTATCACCTGCGCACGACGATGCGGCAGGATTTCTCGGATTACCTGAAAGACGTGTCGGTGCCGGCGCTGAACCGGGCGGGCATCAGCCCGGTTGGCGTCTTCACGGTGACCTTCGGCCCCGAGAGCCCGACCTTCTGGCTGCTGCTGCCGCACAAGGACATCGCCTCGGTCGCCTCGCTCGACGGCAAGCTGCAAGCCGATCAGGAATACAAGACGAAAGGCGCCGAGCACCACTCGCGACCGGCGACGAATCCCGGTTACGTGCGGATCGACTCGCAGCTCATGATCGCGTTCGACGGCATGCCGGCGCTCGAGGCGCCGTCCGGCGCCAACGCTTCGCCGTCGCGCGTGTTCGAGCTCAGGACCTACGAGAGCCACAGCAAGGCCGCGCACCGCAAGAAGATGGAGATGTTCAACACGGGCGAGATCGGCATCTTCCGCCGCACGGGTCTCGCGCCCGTCTTCTTCGGGTCGAACATCGTCGCCCAGCGGATGCCGAGCCTGACCTACATGCTGGTCTTTCCTGATATGGCGGCGCGCGAGAAGAACTGGGGTCAGTTCGTCGGCGATCCCGATTGGAAGACGCTGTCGACGACGCCGGGGTTCACGGACCCCGAGATTCTCACGAACATCACGTCGTACATCCTGCGACCGACGGCGTTTTCGCAGATCTGATGACGCCCGAGCTAAAGCTCGGGCCTACGTACCTACGTACGAACCGAAGCGACGGGCGAACCGATCGTACGTAGGGCCGAGCTTTAGCTCGGCCATGCGTCAGATCACGCGCGCTCTTCCAGCCGCTTCTCGATCCGATCCAGCCGGTCGATCAGCTCTTTCTGGCGCTGATCATCGGTGCTCGGCGCGTGCCTGAAGAACCAGAGCGCGCCGCCTGGAGCGAGCAGCGCACGCTCGATCTCGGCCAGCGAGTCGAACCCCTGCTTGTTGGCCGCGGTGACGAGCTCGGCTTTCGATATGCCTTCCTTATGGAGGTTTTCCTCGATCAACTGGCCGTGCTCGATCAGGGGGTCTGGCCTGCCCTCGAGCCATTCCTGCAGCTGCTGGTGCGTATAGAGCTTCTTCACCAGAAAACTGTTGACCATGATCAGCGTCGCCGCGCCCAGCAGGCCTCCGGTGACGCTGTTGTCGTTCCCGATGATCGCGTTCTGCAGCGTGTTGGACAGAATGAGGATGACGACCAGGTCGAACGGGTTGAGCTGCGCGAGCAGCCGCTTGCCGGCGAGTTTGAACACGCCAACCAGGAAGGCGTACACGATGAGCGGTCGAAGCATCTTCTCGAGCAGCGAAATCGGCGGCACGAACATGTCGTAGAGCGGCAATGAGAACAGGTGGTCCATCAGGTCCACGCCTCCAGGCCCTTGCAAATCCGGGCCGGTCCCCATTAGATACCGCCATGCCTTTCAGGTCACGCCTCCGCCGAGTCCTCTGCTTCATGGTCCTGGCCGCCGTGTGTGCGTCGCCTGGCCATGTTGGCGCGCAATCGATCAACCCGAAGCTGCTCACAGGCCGCTGGGCGGCCTCGTGGATCCGCCATGCCGGCGCGCCGGGACGCGACATGGGCGTCTACTTGTTCAGGAAATCCTTCGATCTGCCCGCCGCGCCTGACCGATTCGTCGTGCACGCCAGCGCCGACCAGCGCTACGAGCTGTTCGTGAACGGCGCGCGCGTCGCCACCGGGCCAGCTCGTGGCGATTTGGATCACTGGCGGTTCGAGACGGTGGACGTCGCTCCGCACCTCCGCGCCGGACGCAACCTGATGGCCGCAATCGTCTGGAACTTCGGCGCAGAGGCGCCGATGGCGCAGATCAGCAACGAGACGAGCTTCATCCTTCAGGGCGACGGTGACGCCGAGGCGGAGGTGAACACCGGCAAGGGGTGGAAATCGGCCGTGAACCCGGCCGTCACGCTGCTCCCCATCGACCGTCAGTCGATCGCCTACGAGTACTTCGTCGGCGGGCCTGGCGAAGTGGTGGACGCGAGCCGCTACCCGTGGGGCTGGGAGCGGCCGGACTTCGACGACAGCGCGTGGACCGCCGCCGAGACGATCACGCCGGGCGGGCCGCGAGGGGCGCGAGATTCACCGTCGCGCTGGTTCCTCGTGCCGCGCGGCATCCCGCTGATGGAAGACACGCCGGAGCGGCTGGAGAAAGTCGTCAGGACGAGCGGCGGCGACGTGCCGGCGGCTGTGCTGCAGGGCACAACGTCGTGGACGATCCCCGCGAACGCGACGGTGACCGTCCTGCTGGATCGCAGCCATTTGACGACGGCATACCCGGAGATCGTCACGTCAGGCGGCCGGGGCGCCGCGATCTCGCTGACCTACACCGAGGCGCTGCACGCGCCGCATGCCAGCGGCAGCAAGGGCGACAAGGGCAATCGCAACGAGGTCGAGGGCAAGGTCGTGACGGGCCTTCGCGATCGTTTCCTGCCGGATGGCGGCCGGAATCGCGTCTTCCGCACGCTGTGGTGGCGGACGTTCAGGTACGTCGAGATGACGGTAAAGACCGCCGACGACCCGCTCGTCGTCTCGGACATCCGCGCCGCATTCAGCGCGTTCCCCTTCAGGCTGCGGGCGAAGTTCGAGTCGAGCGACCCCGGGCTCCGCCAGATCTTCGACGTCGGCTGGCGCACGGCGCGGCTGGACGCGCACGAGACGTACATGGACACGCCCTACTGGGAGCAGCTCCAGTACATCGGCGACACGCGGATCCAGGCGATCGTCTCGATGTATGCCGGCGGCGACGATCGCCTCGTGCGCAACGCGATCGAGCTGTTCGACGAGTCGCGCATTCCGGACGGGATCACGCAGAGCCGGTATCCAGGGGCCCTTCCGCAGTTCATTCCCCCGTTTTCGCTGTTCTGGATCGGGATGCTTCACGACCACTGGTGGTATGCCGGCGATGCGACGTTCCTAAAGCCGTACCTGAAGGGCGCGCGCGGCGTCCTCGACTGGTTCGAAGCGCGGCTGGCGCCGTCTGGCCTGCTGGGCCGGATGGAATGGTGGAACTACGCCGACTGGGTGGACTCGTTCCCGAACGGCGAGCCCCCGATGCTGGAGACGGGCGAGTCGGCGATCCTCACGCTGCAGTTCGTGCTCGCGCTGCGCGAAGCCGCGGACCTCGAAGCTGCCTTCGGCAGCGCGTCGCAGGCCGCGGCCTATCGTGCGCTCGCCGACAAGACGGCGGCCGCCGTCGCGGCATCGTGCTGGGACGCGACAAAAAGTCTGCTCGCCGACACGCCAGGCCGCACGAGCTGGAGCCAGCATGTGAACCTGCTCGGCGTCCTGGCCAACGCGTTGCCAGCGGGCACGGGTCAGCGGGCGTTGATGACGCGAGTCCTGGACGACACGTCGCTCACGCAGACCACCTACTACTTCAGGTTCTACTTGTTCCGCGCGATGATGAAGGCGGCGCTCGGCGACCGCTATCTCGAGCAGCTCGCGCCGTGGCGGCACATGCTCGATCTGGGCCTGACGACATGGGCGGAGACACCCGACCCCACGCGTTCCGACTCGCACGCCTGGAGTGCGCATCCAACCGCCGACCTGCTGACAATCGTCGCCGGCATCGAGCCTGCCGCACCAGGCTTCACGCGCGTCCGCATCCGGCCGCACATCGGCTCGCTGACCTCGCTTTCAGCCAGCCTGCCGACGCCAAGAGGTGATGTGGCGGTCACCTACCGTCGGACCGATGCGGGGCTCGAGACCGAGGTCACGTTGCCCAAGGGGGTGACCGGCAGCATCGCGCTGACGGGCAGTCCTGTGCCGCTGAAAGAGGGTAAGAACTCGGTCACGTTACGGTAACCACAGATTTCACAGATTACACAGATAGAGTCAGTTGACTCGACCGACGCCGGCCGCGGACGCGGCCGGCCAGAAGAGATGAGCAGACGACGGAAGAGAGAGCCAATCTGTTTGTTTGCTTGTGACTCTCTCTCTTCCGTCGTCTGCTCATCCTTTCTGCGGCGACGTAGTCGCCGGTCGGTCGATGTCGTCCGCTCCATGGGGCAGCGTGAATCAATCTGTGCAATCTGTGTAATCTGTGTAATCTGTGGACAGGCCTTACGGCAGCGCCAGCAAGTGTGATGCGATCGCTGCGTAGGAATCCACGGCACGTTCGAGCTCGTCGATCGCAACGTGTTCGTGGTCGGTGTGCGCAATCAGGATCGACCCCGGCCCGAACAGCAGCGGCTCACCCCAGGCATCGAGAAACGGGATGTCCGTAGTGAACGGGAACGACTGCGTCGGGAATCCCGGGACGGTCTTCAATCGCACCGCGGGCACCTGCAGGATGTGCTCGATTGTCACGCGGTCGCGGAGCGCATCCAGCGCGGGCTCGAGCCCGGGCGTCGGACCAACGGTGCGAAACATCACCTCGGCCTCCGCGTGCGCCGGAACGACGTTCGGCGCGACGCCGCCGGAGATCAATCCCACGGTGTAGTGCGTGAGGCCCAGGAACTCGTCCTCGGGCAGCTTCTGACGACGCAGGTCGATGAGCACGTCGATCAGCTTGTCGATCGCCGACTCGCCCATGTCGGGCCGCGACGTGTGCGCCGCGCGGCCCTTTGCAATGAGCTTCACGCGCAGGACGCCGCGGTGCGCCGTGCCGAGCGTGCTGTCGGTCGGCTCGCCGTTGACGAGGTAGCGGCATCCAGCGGCAAGCGGGTGCTTGTTGGCGAGCATCGCGCCGTCGCTGCCCCGCTCCTCGCCGACCACAAACAGCATGCCGACGCGACGCTCCCCAGCGGCACGCAGCCGCACGGCGGCCTGAATCTGCGCGGCCAGCATGCCCTTCGCATCGCACGAGCCCCGGCCGTACAGCTTGCCGCCTTCGACACGGCTCGGAATGAAGGGAGGAACGCAATCGAAGTGCGTGGAGAGGACGACCTGCGGCGGATCGAGCGTGGCGAGGACGTCCGCCCGCCCGTCGCCGACTTCCAGCTCCTCGACGGTCCATCCCAGGTGACGGAGGTACGCCGCCAGCCAGCGGCTGCAGTCGCCCTCCTGCCACGTCGTCGAGTCGATGTCGATCAGCGTGCGTGCGAGCGGGATGAGCCCTAGCGGATCCAACGCTCGAGCTCTGTGCGCGTATCGGTGTGCGCGTCGCGATACTTGACGATCACCGGCGTGGCCAGCGACACGCCCCATTCGACGCCCTTGCCGACGCACACCGCGCGTGCGCCCGGCACGACGACGGCGCGCTCTGGAACGACCAGCGGCGTGTCCGGCCCGGCCTTGATGATCTGCTCGTGGCACAGGTCGTAGATCGGCGTGGACCTGGTGAGCACGGTCCCGGCGCCGATCACGGCGCCGCGCTTGATCACTGCGCCTTCGTAGATCCCCGTGTTGCCGCCGATCAACACTTCGTCTTCGATGACGACCGGCATCGCGCCCACCGGCTCGATGACGCCGCCAATCTGCGCACCCGCGCTCACATGGCACTTGCTACCGACCTGCGCGCACGATCCGATGAGCACGTGGCTGTCGATCAGGGTGCACTCCCCGATGTAGGCGCCGATGTTCACGTACATCGGCGGCATGCAGATGACGCCCTTGCCGACGAACGCGCCCTCGCGGATCGCCGAGCCGCCGGGCACGAGGCGCACGTGGCGCTCGAGGCCGAGCGTCTTGAGCGGCATCGTGTCCTTGTCGAAGAACGCCCAGCGCCCGTGGTCGATCGAGTGATCGACGAGGCGCCCGAACCGGAACCCGAGGAGGATTCCGCGCTTGACCCAGGCGTTCACACGCCAGCCCGTCGGCTGCGACGGGTCGGGCTCGGCCGCGCGAACATGGCCCACGTTGAGCTGATCGCGAAGCCGCACGAATGCGCCGCGCGCCGCCATCGAGTCGGCCTTATCGCCTTGCGCGAATAGTTCGTCGATGCTTTCGGAGAGTTCCTGGACCGCCATGGCTACCTCAGCAGACCCAACTCGACCAGCGCCTGCCGCACCTTCGCGCGGCTGGCGTCGGAGGGGGGCACCATCGGCAGGCGATACACCTCCTCGCAGAGGCCCAGCATCGCCATCGCCGCTTTCACCGGAATGGGATTCGACTCGACGAAGTTCACGTTCATGAAGTTGAGGAGCGCCGTGTGCTCGGCGCGCGCGGCTGCGAAGTCTCCGGCCAGCGCCGCGTTGACCATCTTCGCCATCCGGTCCGGCACCACATTCGACGCTACTGAAATCACACCGCGGCCGCCCACCGCCATCAGCGGCAGCGCCATCGCGTCGTCGCCGGAGAGCACGGTGAAGTTCGATGGCACGAGCCGGCAGACCTCGCATTGCTGCGTCATGTTGCCGGAAGCTTCCTTCACACCGACGATGTTCTCGATGGCGGCAAGCCGGGCGAGCGTGCGCGGCTCGACGTTGCAGCCGGTGCGCGACGGCACGTTGTAGACGATGATCGGGAGCTTCGTGTGGTGGGCGATGGCCTTGTAGTGCTGATACAGCCCCTCCTGCGTCGGCTTGTTGTAGTAGGGCGTCACCGAGAGAATGCCCTGGACGCCGAGCGACTCGGTGTGCGCTGCGGTCTCGGCGACTTCCATCGTGTCGTAGCCGCCGACGCCCGCGAGGACGGAGATCTTCCCGCGGCACACGTCCACCGCGGTACGCACCACCAGGTCGCGCTCGTCCCTCGACAGCGTTGGCGTCTCACCCGTCGTCCCGCACGGCACGACGAAGTGCACGCCGCCTGCGACCTGCCGCTCGATCGTCTTCCGCAGCGCGGCCTCGTCGATCTCACCGGCCGTCGTGAACGGCGTCACCAGCGCCGTGCCAACTCCCGACCAATCCCGTTGCATCGTTTGCTCCAACGTCACCTAACGGCTGGTGTCTAGGCCGAACTGAAGTTCGGCCCTACGACAGCGCAACGTTCCCCAACGTAACCACGACAGCGCAACGTTCCCCAACGTCACCCACCGTCAGTTCCGAGCACATCGTGCATCGTGAACCACCCGCGCTTGCCCTTCACCCACGTCGCCGCAAGGAGCGCGCCTCGCGCAAACGTGCCGCGGTCGCGCACGCTGTGCGTAAGCGTGATGCTCTCCGACGGACCGTCGAAACCAACGGTGTGGATGCCTGGGACGAAGCCCACGCGCGTGCTGGCTACGTCGATCTTCTTCGAATAGCCGGCGGCTTCCATCGCCGCCTTGACCGAGAGCGCCGTGCCGGAGGGCGCATCGATTTTCTTGTCGTGATGCGTCTCGTGCAGGAAGGCGCCGAACTCGGAGCGCACCGCCAGCCGGCGCGCGGCGTCCGCGGCGATGGCCTCGAACAGCACCGCGCCAATCGAGAAGTTCGCGGCCGCGACGACGCCGATGCCAGCGCGTTGGGCCTGTTCGCTGAGCGCGGTCCGATCCGAGGTCCATCCCGTTGTCCCGATGACGGCGTTCAGCTTCAGTGCGCAGTACCGGCCGATGTTGTGGCGGACGGCATCCGGAGTCGTGAAGTCAACCGCCACGTCCGCCGCCCGAGCCATGGCATCGGTCAGCCCGGCGCCGGCGGCGTTCTCGGCCTCGTCGAGAACGCCGACGACCTGGCAGCTGAACTCCGGCGCCAGCGACTCGACGAGTTTTCCCATCCGACCGTGGCCGACGATCAACAGGCGCGTGGACGAGGACCTGTCGAGGTGTGCAGACATGGACAACTGCGGCGACTCGTGAAAATCATACCCGGTCAAGGCGGTCAGGTGTCGCACCGATATTTCACGTGATGCTGCTGCTCCACGCCATCAGCTTCAGCGTAGCGCTCCTGCCCGGGCTTCACCGCTGGTGGAGCGGACGCCGGTTCCGGAACGCCAATGAGGACCCGGCCCTTGCAGAGCGCTGGTGGGCGCTGCGCACGCGCTCGACTCAGATATCGTTCTTCTGCGCATTCATTGCGGTTGCGCTGAACCCCCAGTGGGTCGCCGTGCTGCTGCCCGTGCAATGGCTCGGATCGGCTATCGGCGGGTTTCCCGCGCGACGCGCGATCTTCAGCGAGTCCTGGACGCTCGGCACCTATCTGTTCTGGTCCATCCGACTGGCGGCCGGCATGTGGGGCTTCTGGATCGCCCTGGCAGCGCTCCCGCTCGTCCTGCCGGAGCACGTCGGCTGGGCCGGTCCCCTCGCAGCCGCGCTGTTGCTGGCCTGGCAGCATTGGTACGGCTCGCTCCTCAGATGGTCGCTCGGCTCTGCACGGCTGGACCCCGGGGCGATCTCGCCGGCGCTCGCGCTCGGTTTCGCGCATGTGCTCGAACAATCCACCGCGCCGACGCCCGACCTGTGGCGAGCCGGACCGCCGGAGTCGATGCTGGCCAACGCCGTGGCTCTGCCGGCGATTCGCAAGTCGTCGGTGCTGTTCTCGAACGCGCTTCTCGACGCGCTGACCCCGGCCGAAGTCACAGCGATTCTCGCCCACGAGATGGGCCACCTCGAGCACTACACGCGCCGGCGGCTGATGGGGATGTCGCTCATCTCGGTGGCGCTCATCGGCTTCGCGACGCTCGTGCTGCCTCGAATCGCGTCGGCATCGATGAACCTGCTGGCCATCCTGTGGCCGCTTCTTCTCTTCGGCACGCTGGCCTTGCGTACACGGTGGCGTCAGGAGCACGAAACCGCCAGCGATCGTCGCGCCGTGCAGCTCTGTGGCGATCCCGAAGCGCTGGCCTCGGGCCTGACGAAACTGCACGCCCTGGGCCGCGTGCCCCGGCGTTGGTCGGCATCGGTCGAGCAACGGGCGTCGCACCCCAGCCTGGCGCGCCGCCTTGCAGCCATTCGCGGGCTTTCCGGGGCTCCGGCAGCGCTCGAGGCGGCGGTCGTCATCCGGGGCGCCGATGCGACAACCTGGGTCGCCATAGAGGCCGATCTCGTCCGCCATCTATCCGGCGTGCCTGAGGGTACCGCTCCAGAGCCGCTCGCCCTTGCGGCCTCTGCGAAGACCGCGCTGTCTTTCCCGTATTCAGACCTCCACGAGTTGCGGATCGCCGCTGGCGCATCGGGCCAGACGGTGCTCACGATCGCCGGCGCAGATGGCCGGGTCCGGTCGATGCCGCTTCGCCGGGAAGACGTCGCTCGAGTGCAGGCCACGCTCGATCGGGTGGACCACCTCCTCGTGCCAGCCACGCCGCGCGATGCACCACCCTTCCTAATCGGCCTGGCGCTCAGCGTATCGCTGGCGGCCGCGGGCCTTGTCTTCGATTCGCTGACGCTCATGGCGCTCGGCGTGGCGACGGCCATCTCGCCGTCCTCAGGCGCCACGCTCGCGACCGGACTCGGCGCGCTGGTACTTGCCCTTGCCACGGTGACGGGCGCGCCATGGATCTCGCAATCCTCCATTTCCAGTCCCGCGGTCCTGGCGCTCGCCCTCGGCGCCCTGTTCCACGCATGGCGCTGGCGGTCCAGTCGTCCGCCACGTCACCCCACCCTCCTGCCGGCATTGCTCGCCACCTGGACCGCGATCACGTGGATCTGCGGCGGCTTGATCGCCTCGAACCTCCTCGCGCTCCATCGACTCGCCGCGACGAACCCGGCGGCCATCATCGCGCCGGTCGCGCTCGGCGCGACGTTGTGGCGGCTCTACCCCACGCGACGTATCCTGGCCGCCACTGCCTGGATGATGGCGCTCGTCGCC
>UEXX01000651.1_pt1 | contig 18348 bp, 17 predicted proteins | sample 4301161 | NCBI WGS metagenome assembly UEXX01 (sample SAMEA4773179, study PRJEB27434) | metagenome | biome: 2259; feature: agricultural soil; material: soil | place: USA | collected 2014-09 | depth 0.25 m
AGGTAGATGTACTTCGAGAACACGAGGACGAGCAGAACGGCGATCGCACCGCGTACCTGCCGCCGCGTCAGCCCGTGATGCGCCGCATGGCCGCGCTGCTGGTGGTGACCGGCACGCACCCGGCGCTTGTACCAGCGGCCCACGCGCCAGAGCATCGCGATCGCGACGAGCGGCACGACGGTGAACCATGCCAGGCTGCGCTGCCCGTGCGGCAGGACGACGAAGGCGGCCAGGAGCGGGCCGAGCGCGGAACCCGCATTGCCGCCCACCTGGAACAGCGACTGCGCGAGCCCGTGCTGCCCGCCCGACGCCAGCCGCGCGATGCGCGACGACTCAGGGTGAAACACGGAGGAGCCGATCCCAATCAACGCGGCCGCCGCGAGCACCAGGCCGTAGTGTCCTGCGACCGCCAGCAGCAGCAATCCCGCCAGCGTGAAGCTCATGCCGATGGCGAGCGACTGCGGCGTGGGGCGGCGATCGGTGTAGTAGCCGATCACCGGCTGAAGCAGCGACGCCGTCGTCTGGTTGGTCAACGTGATCAGGCCGACGTGGCGAAAGTCGAGCTGAAACGCCTCTTTGAGGATCGGGTAGATCGCGGGCAACAGCGACTGAACCATGTCGTTGAGCAGATGGCAGATGCTCAACGCACCGAGGATGGAGAAGGCGGCCTTCCCCGCGGTCAGGCCTTCGGGTGACTCACGATGCATCCCAGGCGATTATATCGGGCCCCTCTCGAGTGAAAAATCGTGCCCGGCGTGCATATCCGGCACGGTAAAGTACGTGCTGCTCGAAACGCCGAACCCACGGCCCGCGCACGAGTTGCACCCGCCGGGCCGCGCTGGCCCCCGGCTTGCTCTCCACGGGAGCGATGACGTTGCCGCCGAACCTGCCCGCGCTCCGGTTACTGACGGCCGTGCTCATCGTCGGCGTCCTCTGGTGGGCCCAGGACGTCGTCGTGCCTCTCGTCGTCAGCCTGCTCATAAGCTATGCGCTGGAACCGGCCGTGGCCCGGCTCCAGGCCTGGCACGTGCGGCGGGTGTTCGCGGTGCCTGTTCTGATCGCGGCGCTCATCGCGAGCGTGCTCGGCGGCGCATACGCGATTCGCGGTGAGGCGACAGCGTTTGCCGCGCGGCTCCCCGGCGTCGCTCACGAGCTGGCACGCGGCATGAGGTCGCGGATGCCCGGGAATGCCGGCGCGATGGCACGCATGCAGCAGGCGGCCAACGAGCTGGAACGCGCAGCGGCCCCGGCGCGACCCGCCGATGGTGTCACCGCCGTGCGCGTCGAGGAGCCGACATTCAAATGGCGCGACTGGGCCCTGCAGGGATCGAACAGCGCGCTGGCGCTCGGCGCGCAGTTGTTCGCTGTGCTGTGCCTGGTCTACTACCTGCTGCTAGCCGGCGACCTCTACCGGCGGAAGATCGTGCGCATCGTGGGAACGTCGCTCGCCGAAAAGCGGATCACGGTGGAGATTCTTGTTGAAATCGAACGCCAGATCGAGCGCTTTCTCTGGGCCCGCGTGCTCATCAGCGTCGTCGTCGGCGTGGCGTTCTGGCTGGCGTTCGCGTTCATCGGCCTCGACGAACCGGGCGTCTGGGGACTGCTCGCGGCGTTGTTCTTCTCGGTGCCGTTCGTCGGCCCGACCATCATGGTGGTGGCCGCGGGCATCGCGGGCTTCGTCCAGTTCAACTCGCTCGACATGGCCGCACTGACAGCCGGCGTGGCGCTGACTATCGCCGCGATCGAGGGCAACGTCCTTATGCCGTGGCTCATGAGCCGCGCCGGCGAGATGAACGCCGTGGCCGTGTTCGTGAGCCTGATGTTCTGGGGCTGGCTGTGGGGCGTCTGGGGCCTGCTGCTGGCGGTGCCCATCACGGCAGCCATCAAAGCGGTGTGCGATCGCGTCGACGATCTGAACGGCTTTGCGGAGATCCTGCGCGAGTGAGGCCGGTGCCATAATGCGCGCATGTCATCCATCAACGGATCACTCGCCGCGATCGCCGCAGGCCTCCTGACGTGCGGGCTCTCGTCGTTCCCGATTGACCCGCCAGGGCACTTTCACAAGCTCGCGCACACCTACAGCATCGTGGCGCTGGATCCGCAGAACGGCGATCTGGGCGTCGCGGTGCAGTCGAAGTTCCCAAACGTCGGCGGCATCGTGCCGTGGGCCAAGGCCGGCGTCGGTGCCGTCGCGACACAGTCCCTGAGCAACACTGCCTACGGCGAACGCGGCCTCGAACTGATGGCGGAGGGGGCGACCGCCGAAGAAGCGCTGCGGATTCTGACACGCGGCGATGCGTCGCTGCAGGATCGGCAGGCGGGCATGGTGGACGCGCACGGCAATTCGGCCAGCTTCAGCGGCACGACGACCTTCGACTGGTCGGGCGGACGGGTGGGGCGCCCCGACGGCGCTCCCGGCAGCGTCGTGGGCGGCAAGGGCCAACTGATTGCGGGCCGCACTTACGCCGCCCAGGCCAACATCATGGTGTCGGACCAGACGGTGAAGAACCTGGCCGAGACCTTCGAGCGATCGACGGGCGCGCTGGCAGATCGGCTCGTGGCGGCGTTGAAGGCCGGACAGGCTGGCGGGGGCGACAAGCGCGGCATGCAGTCGGCCGCGCTGCTCGTCGTCCGCAAGGATGGCGGGTACCTTGGCGGCAACGATCGCTTCATCGACATCCGCGTCTACGACGCGCCCGACCCGATTGCGGAGCTCGAGCGCCTGCTCGCGCTGCACAGGCTGCACTTCTTCCCGAGCGATCCGGCGGACCTGCTCCCGATCACGCCGGACATCGTCTCGAAGCTGGAACCCATCCTGCTCGCCGAGCCTGCCAATCAATCCGAGAAGTGGCTGAAGGCCCCGCAGCACGAGGCCAACCAGGCGTTCCTCACCGCGCTGCGCGACTTCATGTACTGGGAGAACTACGACGTGCGGGTCCGCATGGACGGCAAGATCGACCGTGTCGTGCTGGAGGACATCCTGAAGAAGCGCGGCATGCGCTAAAGCTGGTGAAGCACCGGAACCAATCCGCGTCACCCGGTGTCGAACGGGGCAAGGGAGGCGCGCATGCCCCGGGTGACGAGCGAGATGAACGTCACGCCCCTCATCGACGTCCTGCTGGTGCTGCTGGTGATCTTCATGGCCGCCCTGCCGCTTACGCAGCAGGGAATGGACGTGCAGGTCCCGTCACAAACGCAGCCTGCGTCGCAGCCAGCTACCGACGACAAGATCGTCGTCGAAGTCACGGGCGGCGGCGACGTGAGCATCAATCACCAGACGGTGCTGCCCGGCACGCTCGACGAGCGTTTGCGCAGGGTCTTCAGCGATCGATCGGACAAGACGCTCTACATCATCGGCGCGCCGACGCTGCGCTACGGGGCGATCGTGCGGATCGTGGATGCGGCGAAGGGCGCGGGCGTCACCCGGGTCGGCATCGTGACTGAGGAGATGCGACGGGCCGGCTCATGACGGTGAAGTCCAGGATTGCTGAAGCATGAGCGTTACTGTGCGGCCCAGGCGAGCCCGTCGGCGGCCTTGCCGGCGTCGATGAGCTTTTCGACGGCCCAGTCCGACGTTCTGATCGCGGCGATCTTGCCGGTCTGATCGCAGGAGACGTAGGCGATCTTTCCGTCGGGCCGGACGAGCACTTCCTGCGGCGCGGCCGGGACGTCGATGGTCTTCGCGACGGCGAGCGTCTTCAGATCGATCACGGCCACCTTGTTCGCCGACGATACGGCAATCACGAGCCACTTGCCGTCCGGCGTCGGCGCCGAGCCATAACCTGGCGCCGGCAGCGTCACCCAGTGCTCCACCTTGTTGGAGGCGGTGTTGATGACGGCCAGGCGCGGCTGCTCGGTATCGGACGTGAACACCATCGAGTCGTCGACCGACAGCGAGATCCGTTGCGTGTGGTTGGCAATCGGGATCACCGCAATGGTCTTGTGCGCGGCAAGGTCGAGCACCGACACCGTGCCCGGGCCGACGTTGGCGGTGTAGCCGCGCTTGCCGTCGCGCGTGATCGCCAGCATGTGCGACTCGGCCTGACCGGTCGGCACTGTCCCGACGATCTTCAGCGTCTTCGGATCGATCACCGTCACCGAATTGTCGAGCTCGGTCGTCACGTAGAGCAGCCCGTCCTTCGGCCCGAACATCGGGCAATGCGGCCGGACGCCGTGGCCGAAGTCGATGGTGCCGGTGATCCGGCGCGACGCGATGTCGACGGCGATGAGATGACGGCCGTCAGAGCCTGCCTTGCCGACGCCGGAGTCGCCGTAGATGGGCACGTACGCGGTCTTGCCGTCGGGCGATGCGATCACCTCGTGGCCGGTGACTCCGTTCTCGGGGACAGCGGCCACCTGCTGACCTGCCGTCGTGTCGATGATGCCGAGCGTGCGATCGCCCTTGTTGGCCACCAGCAGCAGGCCGTCGCCGGCAGCCGGGCGTGGAGTCGTGGACACGGTAGCAGTCATGGCGAGCGCCAGAGCACAGATGGAGGCAGAGGACGTCATGGGCGCTGATCCTACACAAATCCGGCTTACTGCGCGGACGTCGGTGCGGGGGGCGGCGCGGGGGTCTGGTCGAGCGCGACGAGCACGGTGCGGCCACCAGCGATCTCGACAGGCTGCGAGGACCGGATGCCCTGCTCCTCATTCGACAGTGTGATCAGATGGCGGCCGGCAGGCAGGCGATAGCGGCCGGCGGCGGCCGTGCCCAGAAGGCGCCCGTTCGCGTAGATCTTGACCTCAACGGGCGCCTCGACCTGCAGCCAGCCAATGACGGGTGCCAGCTCGGCTTGAGGCCGCACGGATGAGGGCCCGCTCGATTTGGCAGCCGCCAGGATCGAGGCGGTATCGGGAACAGGGTAATTGGGTGCGGTAGGTGCGGCTGGAGCGCGCGACGAGTCCACAGTAATAGTGGGCGCCGCCGGGACTACCGGGGCCACCAGGATTGTCCCCGTCCCCACTCGCATCAGGAACGTGAGAATCGCGGCGGCCTCGAGGCACACGATGGACGCCAGCACGGCGTTGAACCGCCAGAGACGCCGCGTCGAGATCGACGCGCCGAGCAACCTCACCAGTGGCGCAGGCACGCGCGAGAGATCGCCGGCCTCGAGGAGCGCGGTCGCGCGGCCGTCCACGGCGGACGGCAGCGCGGGGACCGCCGCGCCGGGCCTGAGCGCGCCGCCGGGCTCCGGAGCCGGTGGCAGCGCGCGAGGCAGCAGGGTCGATTGCCAGGTGCCCATCACGCCCGGCAGCTCGGCGTCCAGAGCGGCAAGCGCCTCGGCGGCCGAGGCGAACCCCGGCTCGCCCGGCACCAGCGCGCGCGTCAGCCAGCTACGCAGCGGGCGCGCCGACCACGAGACGTCGCACGCCCGTTCCACCGCCGCGCGCGACACCGGGAATTCGTCCACGGCCAACAGCCGGCCATTCAGCAGCGCAAGCGCCACCAGCGCCAGCTGCGAGACGTCGCTCCCCTCGTCAATGACGGCTCGATCCGAGGCCGGCCGCAGCGGAATTCCCAGGCTTCCCCACAACTTGGCCGGGGTCCACGACAGGGCGGTCAGGGCGTCGCCCAGGGCATATTCGGCCAGCGAGATTCGCCCATCCGGCCCAACGAAAATCCGCTCGGGCGTGATCAGCCCGCTGGCGACGCGCGCGCCACTCGCGTGGAGCGAGCCCAGCGCCGGGAGCAGCTCGCGCAGCAGCCAGACGACGGCGCCTGGATCGGGATGCTGCCCGGCCTGCTCCACCGCCCAGAGGATGGTGGAGAGGCGCTCGCCAGCCGGTAGTTCGGAGACCAGCGCGAGCTGCGGGCGCGGCTCCTGCAGGTGCGTGACCGAGCGGATGCGCGTGAAGAGCGGGTGGCGGAACCGCGACAGCGCGTCCACGCGCGCACGCAGCGCCGACTCGAATCCCGGCTCCGCGACGAGCTCGTCGCGGAATCGGAGCAGCTCGAGGCTTGGTCCGGCGTTGTCGAAGAGGAGGAGACGGTCGCCCAGTCGATCGGAGAAGCCTTCGGCGTACCAGGCAACGAGGCCGGGGGAATCTGGCGCAGTGCCGAGCGGCTGACCCAAGGCGGTGGCGGTCGTTGTCACGCGACGGTCACCCGAGCATTGTGCGATTGACGCGCGAGGATTGCAAGCCATTGCTTCGGTCGATCGTCGGGCGTCGACGATGAATCGGCTTGGGTGCGAGGCGCGGTTTGTCGTATCATGCGGGCGAATGGACGAGGCACGCTCCGCGGATCGCGAAGCTTCGACTGAACCACGGCCATCGGAACTGCACCTGCAGTTCGAGCAAGTCTCAGTCGCCCTCCAGCAGCTCCGTCACACCCAGGACTCTCTGCAGGATCTCGAAAAGCGCTTGTCGGACATGACGCGCGAGTGCGCGGCGATCCTCGAGCGCTGGGCGAACAGCGACGAGAAGCACGCGACCGCCGTGGCGGAACTGCATGGACGGCTGAGCGAGTGGAACGACATCGAGCGCCGGCTGCTCAACGAGTCGACCTCGCGCATCCACCAGTTCGAGCGCAGCCTCCAGCACGAGTGGCAGGTCATCCGGCAGTCGCACGAAGAGCCGATGCGCCAGATCGACGTGCAGACCACACGCATCACCGAGACGTGCCTCACCGCGGTCGATCAGGCGCTGAAGGGGTTCGATCGCGCCGAGGCCCGGCTGACTGCGATCGAACAAGAGCTGTACCGCGAGATCGGCGTCCTCACGCGCGAAGTGCGTGATGCGCTTGCTGAGCTTCGGCTCGCCAGCCCGCAGCTGGGGCCTGGCGCCCGCCAGCCGTGGTCGCTCGACAACGTCGTCCGCCTCCACAACGAGCTGAGGGCAGAAGGCGAAGCGGCGGGCGCGCCAGCGTTCGCGGGTGCAGGGGTCTCCGGCAGCTTCGGCATGGCAACCATGCCCAACCGGAGTGCGCTGGCCCTGGCCGGCGTCGCGCCGATCGACACCGACGCGACTCCCATCGAACCGGCGAAGGTCGAGCGCAGCGCTCCGCCGCCGATGACTGGCGTGACCACGCCGGCGGTGGCCTCGGAACCCCCCGACGTCCCCTTCTGGCGGCGAACGCCTGTGATCGCCGCCGCCGTGATGGCCGCCATGCTCGGGGCGTTCGCCATCTACCTCGAGACGAAGCTGCAGACGGGCCTGCAGGACGCCACCGCGCGCGCCGAGGCCGCCGAGCGAGGCGCGAGCGAGGCACGCGCCCAGAGCCAGCGCGAGCTGGGCGCAGCGCAGCGTGCCGCCGAGGCCCGGCTCGAAGCCGCCCGGCAGGTCGCCCAATCGGCGCAGACGATGGCGAATATCGCGGCGGCTGCCGATCTCAAGCGGTTCGATCTCGCCGCGAAGGATCCCGGCGTGTCGGCGCAGGTACTCTTCAGCCGCTCCACCGGCGTGGCGCTCAGCGCCACCGGGCTGCCTGCGGCGACTCCGGGGCACACGTGGCAGCTGTGGCTGGTCAGCCCGGGACACGCGACCAGCGTCGGGACGCTGACCGCGGATGCGGATCGCACCAGCGCGGTCTTCGAGCCGCCGGCGAACCTGCCGCGCGCGGTGATCCGTGCCATGCTCACGCTGGAACCCGCGGGCGGTTCGTCGCAGCCGACCGGCTCGGCGTACGCCCTGTCGGCGCTATCGCTGGCCGCGCCGCCCACGGCGCCCGCGCCCACGCCGCCCGCACCCGCGCCGTGAACCAGCTCGAACTCGATCCGGCTGCGCTCGACACGACTCCGGCGGAGACTCCGCGCGAATACTTCCGACGATTCCTCAGCCAGCACGCACCGGGCACATCCGACCTGGGGTGGTACTTCGATCAGGCGCTCCCCAGGTTCAGCGAAGGCGCCGACATCCGCCTGGCCGTCGAAGAACTGATCGATCAGATCGGGCGGATTGCAGGGTTCGACGTCGTGCGCGAGGAGACCGACGGCTACGGCCTCTGGTCGTCAGTTGGCGGATCGCACCTGCTCGTGTGGGCGCTCGATGCGGCGACGGCCCTTCGCCAGATCGGGCACGCAGGCCGGGCGCGGGACGCGTGGCTGGCCGGGACAGCGGCTCCGGCCGGGGCGCAGGCCACGTGCCTGCTGGTCCTGTGCGGTGACGTCAACCAGCGAGTACTCGACGACACCGTCGCCTTGAGGCGCGCGTCGGATCAGGTGCGCCTCATCACGGTCGACTCGCTGCGCCTCCTGGCGTCGCTCGTCGAGGGCCGCGTCGTGACCGTGGAGGGCGCGCGGCTGCTGTTGTCGCCGCCAGGTGCGTTCGCCGACCCGATGGTCGCCCTGACCACGGAAGCCGTCGGGCTCCGACTCGCCGAAGGACTCAGAGAACCGTAACGCCCCGCAGCAGCGTGAGAATCGGCGGCAGCTGCTCAACGTAGGCCAGCGCGCCGACCTCGATCACCGACACATCGTGGCTCGCCCCGCACCAGCGGGCGAAGACCCGGCCCATGCCGTAGCCGCGCCCCAGATCCGGATGCGGGTTGTTGAGGGCCGTCTCGTACTGCGGCACACGTTCGGCCAGCCCGGCCTCGCTCGCCTGCCACGCCGATCCCGACCACAGCCCGCGGTAGAACGCCGCAACGACGCGCGCCTGCTGCGTGCGATCGGCCAGCGCCACCCCCACGCAGAAGTGCATCGTGACGATCGACAGGTAGGCCAATTCGACGCGCACGCGATCGACGTCGAGGCTCATGGCCCTGACGAAATCCGCGAGGCTCTCCGGGACGTTCTCGGCGCGCTGCCGGACCGAGCGCGCCAGTTCCTCGCCGAGCGCGTCGGCAGTGATGGAAGGACCGGACCACGCGCCGGCCAGCTGATCGCTCATCTCGGGGTGCACTTCGGCCGAACTGAAGTTCGGCCCTACGATTGATATTCGAGTTCGGCCCTGCGAGTGATATTCGAGTTCGGCCTGCGAGTGATATTCGAGCCGGGGTATCACGATCTTACTTCCTGCTTGACCGAAGAGCCGGACCGGCGGTATCTGGGGGCAGGAGTTCCCGCGATGCGCAACAGAGCTTTCGTCCGCGCGCTGCTTTCCGTCGCGACCCTGCTGCTGATCATGCCGATGCGACCCTTGTCTGCCCAGCTGCCGTCGCCAGTCGCAGACCTTGACTGGCTGTCGGGCGCGTGGGGCGGCGAGAAGGACGGTGTGTACGCGGAAGAACATTGGATGACGCCGATCGGTGGCACGCTGGTCGGCATGCATCGCGACGTGCGGGGCGGGCGCGCGATTTCCTTCGAGTTCCTCCGGATCGAAGAGCGCGATGGCCGAGCCGTCTATCTCGCGAGCCCGCGCGGCGCGCCGGCGACCACCTTCACCGCCGTAGAGCAGGCCCCACAACGGGTGGTGTTCGAGAACCGCGCGCACGACTTCCCGCAGCGGATCATCTACTGGCGCGACGGCAAGGCGCTTCACGCCCGCGTCGAGGGCCTGGTGCGCGGCACGCTGGAGTCTGAGGAGTGGCAGTGGCGAGCGCTCACGCGCTAGCCGCGGAGGGTGCGGAGAAACGTGCCACGAAGACTCGGAGAAATACGACACGGAGACGCGGAGGAACACGGAGAACATGAGCTCGTGCGCGAGACCGACCTCGATTGGCGCGTTCGGCTGCTTGCGCGTGCCGAGGCACTCGATCCAGTTGGCCACGTGCGGGCTGGCGGCGACACCGCGCCGGCGCGCGACGTTGTCAGCGCGGCTGCGGCAAGGCCGACGCCAGTCGCGATGAACTCGCGGCGCGCGAGGCGTGAGTCGGACATAGAACCCTCAGCGTCGGAGGTGAAGCAGCAGGACGTGAGAACGCGGACGTGCCGAGGCGGGACGTCATGCCGCCCGGATTATGGATCCGGGCGGCATGGTGGAGGAATTGGCGGTTACGGGTTCTCGCCGTCGATGCAGCCGCGGACTTTTGACCCGTCGATGTAGCCCTGATTGAGGTCGTACGCGCTGTTCGACCAGTTCCCCTGGATCTTCCAGACCGTGTTGTTGGGGAAGGTCACGTACGGCGCGCCGAAGGTCCACGCGCACTTGTCGGAGTTCTCGGCGCCGCTCCGGTCGTACCAGCCGGTCCCGCGCGGATCGGTGAAGGTTTCGGACAACTCGTGGCCGGAGACGTTGGCGAGCGCGCTGAGACCCTGCGGATGACCGGTTTGATTGTCGACGGGATCGCAGCCCGGGTCATTGTCCAGGTTGAAGAAGAACGCGAACTGGAGGTTCACACCCGCGCATGAGCTCCAGCTGTGCCACGCGCAGTACCCCGCGTTTCCGCGCTTGGTAGTGACATACACCGGGTAATAGCCATTCGTGACTGGCGTGATGCCATTCTGCTGCAGTACCTTGCAGACCTCGTTGAGGATCGCGCTCGTCTGGGGCGCGCCGCTCGGAGCCGCAGAGTTGTCGACGAGATGTCCGCCGTAGCTCACCTTCGTACCGACGTGTACGCCACCGGTCTGCGTGTACTCCGTGTTGGAGGTCAAGTACGCCGAGGCGCCGACGCCGCTGTAGAAGGAGTCCAGGCCGAGCACTTTGCTATCCGTGCCCGTCCAGCTGGTGCCCCACATGATCGCGATGATGCGGGCTCCCTGTGCCTGCGTGAGGACGGGGCCGTTGTGATAAATCAGGTTCGGCGATACCTTGCGACCGGCCTCGGGCCTGGCGTGTCCCTTCGCCAGGTGCTTGCCCATCATCGGAGGCTCGGGACGAGTGTCGTGCGTTTCGGTATTCTTCGACCGATCCGACTGCGCCCACGCGGGCGACGCAACGACGAGACATGCCAACAACGAGGTTGCCAGCTTCATGAAGCCATCTTCTCCCTTCGCGCCGGTATGACACCGCGCGCCACCATTCGACACTATCAAGCCGCCGATCGACACTGTCAAGCGGCAGTTTGTCCCCGAACGTGTCACCAGGGACACAGCACTGATCTTTGAGCTCCCAGCTTGCCGATGAACAGCGCAGGATCTTCGCTCCTGGACAGAATTCGTCGACGCAACCGACCAATTTTGTGGTCACTACTCGCCGCTGCCCTGTTTCTGCGGATCCTCCTCGCCGTCGATTGCCCGACGCCGTTCGGCTACGTGTACGACTACTACCACGAGGGCGTGGAGTTGATGTACTCCAAGGGCCGGCTGCCGATCGCAGAGGACTGCTGGCAGTGTTACCACCCGCCGCTCTACTACGCCCTCGGCCTGCCGTTCTACGCCGTGGGCCGCGGTCTCGCGTCGGACCCGGATGATGATGGACCGGACTGGGGGCTGCGAGGCCTGACCGGGCTCGCGCTCGTGGCCGGCGGGGTGACGGCGTTCTTCAGCGATCGAGTCGTGCGGCAGCTCGAGTCCGATCCATCGCTCCGCGTGATCGGGACGGGCCTCATCCTCGGCTTCCCCTGTCTGTTCATCAGCTCCTACGGCCCCGACGCCGACATCGTCGTCGCGGCCGCGATGACGATGTTCCTCGCGGCCTTCATGCGGTTCGCGCGGGATCCCGATGCGCAGTCGATGCGCGGCGCGATCTGGGTGGGCGCGCTCGCGGGCCTGGCGGCATCGGCAAAGTACAGCGGCCTCATCGCGCTCGCCACCGCCGGAGTCGTTCTCGGCTGGCAGATCGTGGCACAGCGAAATCGGCTTCGCACGCTGCGCCTCGCGCTGGTCGTTCTCGTGTCGGCGCTGGCCGTCGGTTCGTGGAAGTACGTCGACAACGCGCGGCGATACGGGAACGCCTTGCATGCCAATGGATCGGCAGAGGACGCGTTCGAAGCAGACCACGACGACTACTGGGACCGCTACGACTTCTGGTCGTTCCATCCTCGTCAGATCCTGGAGGCGAGCGCACCGGGAGGGCCACGCGGCGTGCTGACGACGCTGCCCGTCTACCGCAGCGTGTGGACGACGCTGTACGGCATGGCGTGGGGCGATCTGAGTTTCTTCTCAGTGCCAGGACGGATCGAGGATCCAGAGGCCCCCTATCCGTGGAAGCACATTCCCTCGTGGCTGACCGGCACGGTGCTGTTCCTCGGACTCGTGCCGACGGTGCTCGCCGCCGCGGGCCTCATGTCGACGATTGCGCGGCGCGATTATCTGCCCCTGCTCGTGATGCTGGCGCTGACGCTGAGCTCGTACCTGGCGTGGGTCGTTGCGCAGGATGAGTGGGCGCTCAAGACGAAATATCTGCTGTTCCTCCTGCCAGTGTACGTGGCGTATTCGCTCGCAGGCCTCCGGCTCGTGCGCGATCGGCTGCCGCAGCTCATCGGCGATGCGACCGCATGGTTGCTGATCGCACTCGTGCTGAGCGCCCATCTGTACCTCTTCGCGTTCGCGGTCGGTCACCTCTAGCCGTCGAGCTTCACGCAACACCTCAGCCATTTATTTGGGTGGACGGGACGTCACCTGCCGGATGTCTAATTGAAGGCCGGGAGGCAACTTCCATGAACATGCGCGAGAAATACGATCACGCCATCCAGGTCGCCAAGGGCCTCCGGATGCAGGGCTCCGCCGATGAGAAGAACGGCAAGCTCTATTTCAACGGCGTCGTGAAATCGGAGGACGAGAAGAACCAGATCTGGACTGCCATCAAGACGGTCTCGAGCTGGCAGGGCGACGTCGTCGCGGACATCCGCGTCGAGGCGCCAGCCGCGAAGCCGGCGGGGGCTCCCGCAACCAAGCCGCCGGAAACCTACACCGTGAAGGCCGGCGATTCGCTGAGCAAGATCGCCAAGGAGCACCTCGGCAACGCGAATGCCTACATGGCCATCTTCAACGCGAACCGCGACATCCTGACCGATCCTGACAAGATCAAGCCGGGAATGGTGCTGAAGCTGCCGGTTGCGGCGAGCTAGGCCCTTTCGCAAGTCACCCGCGGTGCGTCATCATCACGTGCCGTGACGCTCCGCGGGTGGCTCTGCTCCGTTCTCCTCGCACTGCCGGCGGGCAGCGCTCTGCTTCCACCCGATCCGATTGAGATCACGACGCACGCGCGGGCCGTGCAACCTGGCGAGGTCGTGCGTCTCGACCTGCGCGCGCGCGAGCCGCTGACCACGGTCTCGATCAAGGCCTTTGGACGGGCGATGCAGCCCTTCCGCGGTGACGACGGCGTGTGGCGAGCGCTCGTGGGGATCGATCTCGACGCCGCGTCCGGGCAAGTGCCCGTCGCCATCACGGCGCGAACGGCCGCAGGAAACGAGATCGCCCGCGTCGAGACGCTGAACGTCGAGGCGAAGGAGTTTCCGACGCGCACGCTCCGGGTGGACCCTCGTTTCGTCACGCCGCCAAAGAGCGCCGAGGCGCGCATCGCGCGCGAGCGTGCGGAGCTTGGGCGCGTCTTCCGATCAGTGACGTCTTCACCAGAATGGCGCGGCCCGTTCGTCGTGCCGATCGACGGCGCGGTCGTGTCAGGATTCGGCGTCCGCAGCGTCTTCAACAACGAGCCGCGGGCGCCGCACGGGGGCGCTGACTTCGCCAGCCCCGAGGGCACGCCCGTCGCGGCGCCCAACGCGGGGCGGGTGGTCCTCGCCGCCGATCTCTATTTCACCGGCAACACGGTCGTCCTCGATCACGGAGCGGGGCTTCAATCGCTCTTCGCCCACCTGTCGCGAATCGACGTGCGCGAGGGCGATCGGGTGGACCGCGGCGCGATCCTGGGCGCCGTCGGCGCAACTGGACGCGCCACCGGGCCGCACCTGCACTGGACCGTGCGGTTGAACGGCGCACGCGTGGACCCCATCTCGCTCATCTCGGCGCTCTCGGACCTTGTGCCGGCCAGCGCTACGAGTGTCGGTCCCATCATCGCGATCGAGACGAGCCTGGGGACGATTCGCGTCGAGCTCTACCCCGATCGGGCGCCCATCACCACCGCCAACTTCCTGCGCTACGTCGCGGACCACTTCTTCGACGGTACGTCGTTCTACCGGACGGTGACGACGCAACCGGACAATCAGCCGGACAAGACGATCAAGATCGACGTGATTCAAGGCGGCGCCGACGACAAGCGGCCTGGTTACGCGCCGATCGCGCTGGAACGGACATCGGTCACGGGCGTGAGGCACGTGCAGGGCGCGATATCGATGGCTCGGGACGGCCCGGACACGGCCACCTCCGAGTTCTTCATCTGCGTCGGCGATCAGAGGGAGCTGGACTTCGGGGGCCGGCGGAACCCGGACGGCCAGGGTTTCGCGGCATTCGGGAAAGTCATCGACGGAATGGACGTCGTCGAGCGCATTCACGATGCGCGAGCGGCGGCCCAGCGGCTGACCCCGCCGGTTGCCATCCTGCGCATCACGCGCGAGCAGTAGCGGCGACTAGGTCGCCTCGACGCTGCGTTCCGCCCACGCGATCGCCGTCTCGTAGTCGGTGTAGGCGCGGACCGTGATCTTGAGGCGGCTGGTCAGCGCTTCGGTCACGCGGGCCATCCCGAACGCCGCCGGCGAGTCATCAGCCACGACGATTGCCCAGCGGGTCGAGCCGAGCTGGGCCGCGCGATCGCCCATCCACCGGGCCATGCGCTCGACATCGGGGCGACTCGGCACCTCTTTCACGCCGCGGCGGTCGTCGAGGACGCCGGACCCGGGCTCGAATGCCGGATCCGCGAGGACACCCTCGAGAAAAGCCTCCCACTCGTCCGACCCGGGATGGTGCGTCCGGGTCAGGACGATGAGAGCACGGTCGGGGTTGATGTGGTAGCTCAGCGCCATTGAAAGACGTATCGCAGGGGCTATCGGCCCCTGCTGGAGCCACCACAGAGGGTGCAGAAAATTTTCTGTGCAACCTCTATGGCTTTGGTGGCGCCGCGGGCGGGTGATTCAGCCGATCGAGCCCCATCTTCGCGCCCATGTTGTTCGGATCGATCGAGAGCGCGCGCTCGAGCTCGGCCTTGCCGCCGGCCGTGTCGCCAGCCTGGACGAGCGCGCCGCCGAGCGCAGCAGCCACGTCGGCCGACTGCGGGAAGAGCGTTTTCGATTGCTTCAGAACCGCGAGCGCGTCGTCGCCGTGCTTGTCCTCGTCCAGCGCGCGCGCCACGCGCAGCAGTGTTCCCGCGCGGAAATCGTAGAAGCCGGCGTCGCCGTACTTGTTCTTCAGATCGGTGTACTGATCGAAGGCCGCCGAGACCCCCTTCGCCGTCGCCGTCGAAGTCATCAAGTTCGCCAGTGGCTCAGGCGGTTCCTTCGCGCCATGGTGGCACGTCTCGCACCCGACCTTCGGCACCTTCTCCTCACCCAGCTTCGTCATGTAGTCGCCGTTGATGGCGGCGACCATACGCATCATCGTGCGCGCCTTCTCCTTGTTCTCTTTCTCGTCGCTCGCAAAATCGGGGAACTTGCCCGGGCCGGGCGGGTCTGCGTGGCAGAACTCACAGTGCTCGCCGAGCGCGACGCTGAAGACCCGCATGATCTTGATCACTTCGGGCCGGGCCATTTCCTTCGGGAGCACTTTCAGGTTCTTCGGCGGCTCGTTCATCTGCGCGAAGGCAGGTGCGGCCGAGGCCAGCAGTAGAACCAGCGGCGCGGCGAGCGCCACGCGAACAGCGGGCAACGACATACGGGGATCCTCCGAGTGAGGGAACGAGGTTCCCGGGAGTGTGTCTCAGCTAGGCGCGTGAGGCAAACTCGACCATGGACGGCAGCGCCCCTACGCCGTGCCGGACCATCCGCCGATACGAAGGCCGTGCCGGACGGACCCGACCAACCGCTGCTGCCTTTCGACCCGCCCCTGGCGCCCGCCAGCGGGTCAGGCGATCCCAGGCCCGACGGCCGGGAGATTGGCGCAGAGCTGTTGTCGGCACGGCTGTTCGAGGAGTTCGCGCGCCGGACGGCGCGCCTGGGCAGGCGGCCGTCGAAGCCGCATCACGCGGCCTGAGATTCGCCGCGCGGGCCTAAAGGCCCGCCGCCACAACGCCGCCGCCACAACGCCGTGACAATCCGAGCTACTTTCTGCCCCGCGTTCCGGCCGCCCACTCGTCCCACAGGTTGAAGGTCTTCATCTGATCGTCGAGATCCGTGCGATCCATCAGCGCCTGTATGTTCGCGTGCGTGTGGCGCGGCAGGCGCGCCGTGTCGTTCGCGAGGTTCCAGAGAAACCCGGCGAGCACGGCTTCGTTCAGCCGCACCACACCGGTATCGCACTGCCCGAACTGATCGTTGGCCGCGTGGTAGCTCGGACCGTACCGCGCGGGCTCCTGGTTCGCGACCAGGTTCGGCACGCCTTCGAGCATGAAATCGAAGTTGTCCGTCCCGACGAGCGGCACGTCAACCTGCACGAAGGGGCCGAGGCCGGAGAACGGCGTCAGCCACCGGTCCGTGAGCGCCACGACGTCTGGACGACCGCCCGTGAAGAACCCCGTGATTCGCCCGCAGCCGATGTCGATCGAGCCGGCCGCAACGTGACGGTCCAGCTCGTCCTGGTGCGAGCGAACGTACGCGAACGAGCCGCGCATGCCAAGCTCCTCGCCATTCCAGAGCACGAGCCGGAGCGTGCGCGCCGGCTTCAGCCCGAGCCGCGCAATCTGCCGCGCCAGGTCGATGATGAGCGCGCTGTTGGCGCCGTTGTCGAGCGTGCCGGCACCGAAGTCCCACGCGTCGAGATGCGCGCCCCACAGCACGATCTCGTCCGCGCGCGTCGTGCCCGGAATCTCGGCGACGACGTTCTCCGCGTCGACGTTCGTGGACGCGTCGACGTCGAGATTCAGCGTCACGGTGAGCGCGGTGCCGGCGCGAAGCAGTTGCTGCGCGCGCCGAGCGGCGTCGCGCTCGAGGATGACCATGGGCTTCGTGTTGGCTGGCCCGATGGCGACGTTGTGGCGGTAGAGAATTCCGCTGGCGCGCGAGCTCATGTAGAGGAGGCCGGCCACGCCAGCCGCGCGCGCGCGCTGCTCGATGGCCGCCGTCTCGTCGTACTCGCGGAACAACCCGTCGACATCCTGCAGCTCGTCCTGTTCGATCAGCACGAACGCGGCGCGCGCCGACGTGCCGAGCCGCGTGAAGTCGGCGTCGGCTCCGCGACCGCCGTCCCTGACGGGACCGCTTGCCCCAGTGGATCCCGTTCCAATCGAGTAAGGCATGGCGGCGACGCGCGGCGAGAACCGCACACCGTCACCGGTGATCTCTGCGTGCGCGGAGCGCTCGAGCCATCCGGCCGGTACCTGGAAGCGCTCGCGGCGCACCTTCACGCCAGCCTCGCGCAGCCGCGCTTCGGCCCACGCGACCGCACTGCGATTCGCGTCGGAGCCCGTGGGCCGGCCGCCAATGCGGTCGCTCAACTGCTCGAGATCGGTGACGAGTGGCGTCGGACCGAGGATGGCCGCCACGAGCCGGTCGCGATCTGCCTCGACCGTCGCGCCAAGCGCAACCCCAGAAACCAGCATTCCGGCGACGATCACAACGCCCTGTCGGATGGCCATGTGAATTCTCCGTGAAGAACCCCGGATTATAGCGTCGGCCGGGCGTATACTCGGCCTGTCGCAGGGTCCCGCGATGACGCTCGATCAGTTCCGGCAGACGCTCGCCGACGCCGCCCCGCCTCAAAGCCTCACGGCACCCCTGCGCGCACTCTGGTTCGACGGCCAGGGCGACTGGAATCAGGCGCACAGCGTGGCACAGGACGTCGAGGATGCCACCGGCGCGTGGGTGCACGCCTATCTGCACCGCAAGGAGGGGGACCTCCAGAACGCGGAGTACTGGTACCGGCGTGCCGGTAAGCCCGTCGCGACCAGCGCGCTGGACGATGAGTGGGCGGCGATGGTGACGCTGCTGCTCTCGCGCGTCGACGACTAGAGCCCGAAGAAGGCCAGCGCCGCGGTGTCCTCGAGCGCCTTCCGGTGCGGCGCAACCAGCGCCTTGTTGGCCTCGGGCCCGCTAGGCCCGGCGGGCAAGGTTACCGGCCGCTCTGACTGATCGACGCTCCGGCCTTCCTTGAAATCCTCGATCGTTTTCGCGACGTCCATAGTCATCACTGGCATGCCGATCGCTGCTGACGCCTGCACCTGGATCCAGCGGTACTCCGAGAGCGAGAGCCCCTGCACGTTGAGGGCATCGGCCTGGGCCTGCTTGCCCTGGACATAGAGCACGGCGAGGTCCTTGTAGGTCTCGACGATCTCCGGCAGATCGAGCGCCGACTGCTGCTGCTTGTTGAGCCGATCCATCAGGGCCTGGTGCTTGTCGTTGAGCACCTTGAAACGATCCCCCAGCGTCTGACGGACCCGCGCCTGCACAGCCAGGTACTTGGTCAACTGGTCCGAGGTGATCTCTCCGGACGATGGCGGCGAATACGGCGTGGCGATGCGGACCGTCCGCTCGATGTCGGGCACCTTCCCGAGCTCGGTGAGCCCGGCAACGGTCGAATCGAACTTCGACTTGGCGTCGGC
>UEXX01000560.1_pt1 | contig 17835 bp, 14 predicted proteins | sample 4301161 | NCBI WGS metagenome assembly UEXX01 (sample SAMEA4773179, study PRJEB27434) | metagenome | biome: 2259; feature: agricultural soil; material: soil | place: USA | collected 2014-09 | depth 0.25 m
CTGGCAAACGGCCGCGAGGACTTCACTCTCAGGGCAGAGATGAACTGGCGAGTGCTGGCTGCGACACTCGTCGTCTCGGTGCTCTGCGGCACGTTCTTCGGCCTGGCCCCGGCTCTGCAGTCCACCGGCGTGGACGTCGTGCCGGCACTCAAGGACGTCCGCGCGGGTACGAGCCCGGGGCGTCGCCGCTTCCGCTGGTTGAGCCTGAACCGCGCGCTGGTGGTCGCGCAGATTGCCGTCTCGCTCCTGCTGCTCGTGACGGCGGCTCTGTTCGTGCGGACTCTTTCGAATCTGCACGCCGTGGAGCTGGGGTTCAACCAGCAGAACGTCCTGCTGTTCGAGATCAACGCCAGACAGGCCGGCCACCAGGATCCGGAGATCGCGACGTTCTATTCGAACCTGCTCAGGAGCCTGGCGGGGATTCCTGGTGTCCAGGGCGCAACATTGTCGCAGGCGTCGATCATCGGCGCCGGCAGACAACTCGACATCCGCGTGTCCGGCAGGGATGCTCGGGGCACCCGGATCCTGCACACCGGTCCGCGGTTCTTCACGACCATGCAGATTCCCGTGCTGCTCGGGCGCGAGATGGACGAGCGGGATCAGCCCCGATCGTCGCCGGTCGCGGTGGTGAACGAGCTCTTCGCGAAGCTGAACTTCGGCGACAGCAACCCGGTTGGCCGTCACATCACGCTGGGAGGTCCGAGGCCGCGGGATATGGAAATCGTCGGCGTCTCAGGCGACGTCCGGTATCAGGGGCTGAAGGAACCGTTCGTTCCGGTCGTGTTCATCCCGTACGACCAGGGCGACTGGCCTCCGATCGAAGAGATGACATTTGCTCTGAGGACCACGGGGGACCCGCTGAGCATTGTCCGGGCGGTGCGGGACATCGTCCACCGGACCGATGTCCGGGTTCCACTGACAAACATCAAGACGCAAGTTGGTGAGATCGAACAGTCCATCAACCAGGAGATCGTGTTCGCGAAGCTGTGTACAGGGTTTGCGATCCTGGCGCTGGTCATCGCGTCGGTGGGCCTGTACGGCACCACGTCATACGGCGTCGCGCGGCGAACCAGCGAGATCGGGATCCGGATGGCCCTCGGCGCACGACGCGAGAAGGTTGTGCTGATGGTGCTGCGCGAGGTGCTCGTGCTCGCCGCGCTGGGGCTGGCAATCGGCGCCCCGCTGGCGCTGGGCATCTCGCGCGTCGTCGAGTCGTTCCTGTTCGGATTGAAGCCGACTGATCCAGGGGCGATGGCGATCTCGGTGAGCATCCTCGCGCTCGCCGTTATCGTCGCCGGCTACGTGCCGGCGCGGCGTGCCTCACGGATCGAGCCCACCATCGCCCTGCGCCACGAGTAACGACTGGGGTCAGACGCTGTTAAGGCGCCCGGACTTGGGGGACTGACGGGTGGGGTCAGACGCTGTTAAGGCGCCCGGTGTTTCTTAACAGCGTCTGACCCCAATACGGCGTCGGGACGCTTCACGCGGGACGAAGCAGGATCAGGTCGTGTTCGTTGGCCGCCCACTCCGAGGACTGCGCCCAGAGTCCGGGGATCATCCGTTCGACGACAAGTCGGGCCGCACTCGCCATCTCCCGGAGTAAGTCGAGGCGATAGCTGATGGCGACGTCCGGGAATCCCGGATCTCGAACCGCGACGTCCGATCGCCCCTCGAACGCGTGGTCGAACTCGTACATCGGTGAGATCGTCGTGCCGGGCCCACGATAGTGATCCAGAAGGAGAACGCTGAACAAGCAGCGGCCCGCCGGTCTCAGGACGCGTGCGCATTCGCGGAAGTAGTTCCCGGTTTCCTCCGGCAGCAGGTGTGTGAAGAGCGATGCGGCATAGATGACGTCGAAGGACTGATCGTCAAACGGGAATCGATAGCCCTGCGCGGGCTGTCGTCCGGCAGGGTTGTATTGGCGATTGAAGACGTCCGCCTGGATGAATTGGAAATTCGGCCACCTGGACTGAATGCGCTGTTGAGCATCGCGAATGCGCGGACCGTCCACGTCGAGGCCGACGTATCGTCCCGGCGATCGAATGTAATCCAGCAATCCCCGGGCCGTTCGGCCGTGGCCACAGCCGAGCTCCAGGACCGCCGACGTCCTGCGCAGTTCTGCGAGCAGGGTCAGGTAGGCCAGGTACTCCCAGACCCAGCGGTAGTAATGGCTGATCGGGTCGTCAGGCCCGATCCACAGGGCTCTGGGCGGTACGAGCGCGTCCTCCTCGGGTGTGAGCCACCCTTTCGGCTTCGACGGCGACCTGGTGAACCATCTTCGCAGCGCCATCGTATGTTTGCGTCGGAACCCGGGGCCGACCTCGTGTATTCGTGAACTCTTGAAGGAAGGACGGTTTCAAATGATACCTCTGCGCGGTGCGACGATGATGGCTTCCCTGTGTCTTGTTGCCGCGAGCGCGTTCGATATGACAGCCGCCCGTTCTGACCAAGCGCAGACGCTGACGGCGACGCCGCCGCCGAAGGTCAGCAATCGGCAGATGACGCCACTCGACGAGGGCGCGCGTCACGGTCTGCGACTGGATGCCCATGAGGGCGACGGCGTCGCCTGGTGGCCGGACATCCAGTTCAGCAACGGCACGATCGAGCTGGACATCCGCGGGAAGGACGTTCAGCAGCAGAGCTTCCTCGGCGTCGCCTTTCATGGGCTGAACGAGACGACCTTCGACGCCGTGTACTTCAGGCCCTTCAACTTCAAGTCGGACGACCCGGTCCGTCGTTCTCACGCCGTTCAATACGTCTCGCATCCCACTTACACGTGGAACAAGCTGCGGACCGAGCGACCAAACCAGTTCGAACAACCTGTGGCACCGCCGCCGGATCCGAACCAGTGGTTTCATGCCCGCGTGGTGATCGCGTTCCCGTCGGTTCGCGTGTTCGTCAACGACGCGGCGGCTCCAGCGCTCGACATCAAGCAATTGAGCGATCGGAAAACCGGATGGGTGGGCGTCTGGGTGGGCAATGGCTCCGATGGCGCGTTTGCGAACCTAACGGTCACGCCGGCAGGACAATGACAACCGCGCTGGGCATTCACTGTGAAGCGCCCGGCGAGCGTCCGGATTGGTCGCTGCCGGACGTGGGCAGTTGATTGGCCGATGACGTCTGCCACCCGCCACCAAGCGCTCGATAGAACTCGACGTACGCCGACAGTTCCGACAGGCGTGCGTCGGCCAGCGCGAGCTCGGCCACGTAGAGACGCGTCTCGCTGTCGAGGACCTCGAGATAACTGCTGGCGCCGCCTCGATACCGCACATCCGCCAGGGCCCGCGCGCCCTCGGCCGCCTGGACGAGCAGCTCCTGTTCTTCACGCACCGTCCTGGCGCCGCGGTAGCCGGCGATGGCGTCGGCCACCTCCCGGAACGCCTCCTGGATCGCTTGCTGATAGGTGAGAGACGCCTCCTTGTAGCGTGCCTCTGCCAGCGCCACCTGCGACCTGGTTCGCCCCGCGGTGAAGACCGGCTGCGATACGCTGGCTGCAGCCGTCCAGACGCCGGCCGCTCCACTGAAGAGCCCCGACAATGCCGCGCTGACCACTCCGCCGGCTCCCGTCAGTGAGATCTGCGGGAAATAGTTCGAGCGCGCGACGCCAATCTCCGCGTTGGCGGCGACGAGCTGCTGTTCGGCCTCCTGAATATCAGGCCGCCGCGCGAGCAGCTCCGACGGCAGTCCGGCCGGCAACTCGGGTGCGTGCGCCTGATCGACGAGCGGCCGCCCCCGTGAGACGTCGCCGGGATTGTTTCCGAGCAGCGTGCTGATGAAGTCCTCTCGCCTGGTGATGCGCTGCTCCAACTCGGCGATCGCGGCGCTGGCACCGTGCACGAGTTGCTCGGCCTGACGCACGTCGACCAGCGAGGTCATGCCGCTCTGCTCGCGGGCGTCCGTCAGTTGCAGCGACTCCTGGCGCGATGCGAGCGTCCGTTTCGAGATCTCGAGCTGGAGGTCGAGCGCCCGCAGGGCGTAGTAGTTGTCGGCCACCTGGCTGACCAGCGTCGCCGCCACCGCGCGCCGTCCCCACTCGGTAGCGAGCAGTTGGGCACGCGCTGACTCGGTGGCCCGTCGATACCGTCCCCAGAAATCGAGCTCCCAGGCGACGGAGACCTGAGCGTGCCCGAGGTTCAGCGTGACCGGGTCGCTTCCCGGCGTGACCGCGAGGCGCTGACGTGCGATCCCGGCATCGGCCCCGACCGAGGGAAACTGATCCGAGCGCGTGATGCCGAGTTGTGCCTCGGCTTGCAGGATTCTGGCGGCGGCAATCTGCAGATCGTAGTTGCGCGCGAGCGCCGTCCGAATCAAGTCCTGGAGCCGTTCGTCGGTGAACACGCTCGACCATGGCTCGTCGGCCAGCGACGCGCCGCCTCCCCCGGCCAACGCCTGTCCGCGGTAGCTGTCCGGGGTCGTGACGGGAGGGCGTTTGTAGTTCGGGCCGACCGTACAGCCCGCAACGGAGATCGAAAGCATTCCGACGACGAGCGGCCAGGCCGGCGTTCTGAGCGTGTGCGCCCTCATGTGGCCTCCTGGGATCAGCCTAGAGGGCACTAGCGGCGCGAACTACTGGCAGATCTGACAGCTTCCGGTTGAAAAACACGTGGAGGCGTCAGGCCGTGATGAGGCCTTGCCTGATGGCATGCCGCACAAGCTCGGCGCTGGTCTTCGCCCCAAGCAGCTCCATCACGCGATACTTGTGGAATTCCACGGTCTTGGCACTGATGTGGAGGATAGCCGCCGCCTCCTTCATCGACTTGCCCTCGGCCAGCAGCTGGAGCACTTCACGTTCGCGGGGAGTGAGATCACGCGTCAGCGTCTCGGCGGCGGACTTCAGGCCTGCCCCACCGTCGATCTGGTTCGCGATGAGCGGCGAGACATAGCGGCGGCCATCGAGCGCATCGCGTATGGCTGCGATCAGGTCAGATGCCGCGGCTTCCTTCAGCACGTAGCCGGCGGCGTGACGTCGCATTGCTTCCGCCGCGTAACGCGGATCGCGATGCTGCGTGAGATACACGATCTTGACGCGCGGCATGGCCGCCCTGATCTGATCGCCGGCATCCAGCCCGTTGAGGAGCGGCATGGCGATGTCGGCGACCACGAGGTCGGGCTCGAGCCGGGAGACGGCCTCGACGAGGGCCCGCCCGTCCCGAACCGTCTCCACCACGTCGAATTCAGTTTGCAACAGGTGCTGCAGGGCTTCGGCCATCAGGGTGTGGTCGTCGGCCAGCAGTATCCGCGCTCGCTTCATCTTCCGCCCATTCCGAATGCGCCGTCCATGGGGCCCAGGCCTCGATCCTGGTGCCCTGGTTTGGCGCCGACTGGATGCGAATCGTTCCCCGTACGAGCCGCAGGCGCTCGCGCATGCTGATCAGTCCGAGGCTCGCCACTTTCTCGAACGTCGCCAGGTCGAAGCCCACACCGCCGTCTTCGACTGCGATCCGAATCCCATCGTCAACGGCTTCGATGTCCACCCGGGCGGAGCGGGCTCTGCTGTGTTTGGCCACGTTCGTCAGCGCTTCTTCGACGACTCTGAACAGGCAGAGAGCCGATTCCTGGGACACGGGCCTGGAGAGCGGCGCCGACGTGAACTCGATGGGTATGTCGTGCCGTTCGGAAAATTCGAGGACCAGCCGCTGCAGCGCCCGTACCAGCCCGAGCTGCTCGAGCATGGAGGAATGGAGGCGGTGAGAGATCCGGTAAACGTCCTCGATGATCTCGCTCGTGTCCTGCCTCAATCGCCCGAGCCTCGTCGCCACGTCCTCGGATGTCGAGTGATCGGCCCGAAGCTGATCGAGCCGGATGGCCATCAATGCCAGTTGTTGACTGACGTGGTCATGCAGCTCCCGGCCGATGCGGCTGCGCTCCTCTTCCTGCGCGTTGATCAGCTTGCCCGCGATATCTTCCAGAGTGCGCTCGGCTCGCCTGCGCTCGGTCACGTCGCGGAAGCTCCATACGCGGCCCACGGTTGCGCCGGCGATGCGCTGCGGCTGCGAGTAACGTTCGAAGACACGCCCGTTCTTGAGCTCGACGACATCGAGGCTCTCATCGTCCGGGCGGTTGTAGATCGCACGCACCCGGTGCATGTAGGCCTCGGGATCCGGAAGGCTGTCGGACATGGCCGCCAGCGCGGCAGCATCGCTTCTCGCGTCGAGGATCTGATCGGACAAGCCCCAGAGATCGGCAAACTTCTGATTGAAGATCACGATCTGCCCCGCGAGATCGACGACCAGGATGCCGTCCGCGGTGGACTCCAGCGTCGCGCGGAGCAGCGACAGCGACTGGCGGAGCGTCGCGTGCGCACGCCGGCGCTCGGTGATGTCCCGCATGATGACCTGGACCGCAGGCGCCCCTTCATAGCGGATCGGGGTCGCCTTGACCTCTACGTCGCGAACGTCGCCATCGAGGGTGATCAGCTGCTCTTCGACGGTCGGAACTTCCTGCCCCGCATTGAGGAGGCGGAGCCGCTCGATGACCCGTTCCCTGGCATCAGGGTGGATGAAGTCGAGGACCGGCCGCCCCACGAACTCTGCGGGATCGGCCGCACGGAATAGCCGTGCCGCGGCAGAATTCGCGTAGAGGATCCGGCTGTGCCGATGGACGCAGATCGCATCGGGCGCGGACTCGACGAGCACGCGATAGCGTTGCTCGCTTTCGTTCACCTCATCCGCGGCCGCCCACGCTCGCTTCCGCGAGACGCTGGCCCAGAGGACGGCGAGCGCCGTCAGCCCGAACCCCGTGAAGTAACCAAGTCGACGTGCCATTGCCTTCCCTGACTGGGAATCCTCCCAGTTTCAATGCGTGGACCGGCGTGACAGCATATCCTCATGTCACGTCCACGAATCCTGCTGGCTGACGACCACACGCTGCTGCTCGACGCTTTCAGGGCACTGCTCGAACCGGAATTCGACGTCGTCGCGACCGTCGTTGACGGGCGCACGCTGCTGGACGAATGCGCCCGCCTGCACCCGGACGTGGTCGTCCTCGACATCGCCATGCCGCTGCTGAATGGGCTCGACGCCGGCAGACAGCTCCGAAGCCGGCGGGACGCACCGAAGCTCATCTATTTAACGATGAACCCCAACCCCGATTTGGCGAGCGAAGCCCTTCAATTCGGGGCGTCGGGATATGTCCTGAAGAGCTCAGCCGCTACTGAACTGACGCAGGCGATTCGCGAAGCCCTGAAAGGTCGATCGTACATCACGCCGCTCATCGCGGGCGAGGTGGTGGGGTCCCTGGCGGGCTCACGAGATGGCAAGCCCGAACTTACCTCGCGACAGCGCGAGGTGCTCCAGCTGCTCGCCGAGGGGCGGTCGATGAAGCAGGCTGCCGACATCCTGAACGTCGCGCCCAGGACTGTGGCCTTTCACAAGTACCGCATGATGGAGCAGCTGGGATTGAAGACGAGCGCCGAGCTGATCCGGTTCGCGGTGAGAGCAAGCCTGGTGGCGTCGTGAGCCCTCGCACATTTTCGCTCGCGATGCTGTCAATCCTGGCAGTGGCGGGGTCGGCGAGTGGCTGACATAATCGCCGCCATGCACCGCACTGATCGTCATGATCGGCCGGCCGAAAGCCCGGCCGGGAGGAGCGGCGTGAGCCGGGCGCGCGTGCTGGTCGCGGACGACCACCACGCGATGCTCGAAAGCCTGGTCAGCGTCTTGACGCGCGAGCACGATGTTGTCGCGACCGTCCCGGATGCACGGTCGCTGATTGCCGCCGCCAAAGACCTCGACCCGGACGTGCTCGTTGTTGACGTCCAGATGCCAGGACTCTGTGGCATCGCGGCCGCACACTGCCTGAAGGGCGGCGGCTGTAGAGCCAAGCTGGTCTTCGTCACGATGCACCCCGAGTGGGAGTACGTGCAGGACTCGCTGGCGCTCGGTCCAGTGGGGTTCGTCGCGAAGCAGCGCCTTGCCCTCGATCTCCTGCCTGCCGTTCGCAGCGTGCTTCAAGGTCAGCCGTTCGTCTCGCCGTCGATTTCCCGCTAAGCCTTTTCGACTCGTCCCTCCGCCGCCACGTTCCGCCCCGCGTCTGATCGCTTTTTCGCGCCGCTCTGTAAGTACTGCCAGTAGGCGGTGCGCGCACCTCTCCGTAATGTGTAGTGAAGATCATCGTGAGTGACTGGGTGAGGGACGCATGGCAAAACGGATGATTTCGATGCTCGCGCTGGTCGCCGTGTTCATCGCGGCGCTCGGCTTCGTGAAGTTCCGCCAATTCCAGGCGATGGCCAAGCAGTTCGCCTCGATGCAACCGCCTCCCACGGCGGTCACGACCGTCGTCGCCGTTCGTGAGACATGGCCCGCCACCCTGAACGCGATCGGAACGGTTACGGCCGTTCAGGGCGTCACGGTGAGCGCAGACCTGCCCGGCATCGTCCAGCAGATTGCCTTCGAATCCGGCACGGCCGTTCGTGAAGGCGACGTGCTCGTTCGCCTCGACACGCGTCAGGAGGAAGCGCAGCTGGCGGCGGCCGAGGCCGAGCGCGATCTCGCGAAGATCAACTTCGAGCGCACGAAGAGCCTCGTGAGCCAGCGCGCGATATCGCAGGCCGATTTCGACCGCGCAGGCGCCGAACAGAAGCAGACCGAGGCCAAGGTGGGCGAGATCCGCGCGACGATCGCGCGAAAGACGATTCGCGCGCCGTTTACCGGCGCTCTCGGCATCCGCCAGGTCAACCTCGGCCAGTACCTCTCTGCCGGAGATCCCATCGTCCCGCTCCAGGCCCTGAACCCGATTCACGTGGACTTCGGCGTGCCGCAGCAGGATGCCGGCCAGATGAAGGTCGGGCGCAATATCCGCATCACGGCCGAGGAGTTGACCGGCGTCGCGTTTGCCGGGCGCGTCACGGCAATCGACTCCGTGGTGGAACAGTCCACGCGCAACGTGCAGGTGCAGGCGACGCTCGCCAACCCGCAGGGACGACTGCGGCCCGGGATGTTTGTCCAGACCGAAGTCACCGTCGGCGAAACGCGCACCGTCATCACGCTGCCGGCTTCCGCGATCAACTACGCGCCGTACGGCAACTCGGTCTTCATCGTCGCGGATCTGAAGACCCCCGACGGCCAGCCGTATCGCGGAGTGAAGCAGCAATTCGTGACGCTCGCGGGCTCGCGCGGCGACCAGGTGGCGGTGGTGTCTGGCGTGAATTCAGGTGACGAGGTCGTCTCGTCCGGCGCCTTCAAGCTTCGCAACGGCGCCGCGGTCCAGGTGAACAACAAGGTACAGCCGACCAACCATGCGGCGCCGCGTCCCGAGGACAGCTAATGCGATTCACCGATCTCTTCATCAAGCGGCCGGTCCTGGCCATCGTCGTCAGCCTCGTGATCGTGATCGCGGGGCTGCAATCGATCCGCACGCTCACCGTCAGGCAGTACCCGCGCAGCGACATCGCGATCGTGCGGGTATCGACGATCTATGTGGGCGCCAACGCGGACCTCGTGCGCGGCTTCATCACGACGCCGCTCGAGCGCGTGATCGCAAGCGCCGACGGCATCGACTACGTGGAATCGTCGAGCGCGCAGGGCCTGAGCACGATCACCGTGCACCTGACCCTGAACTACGACACCAATGCGGCGCTCACGCAGATTCAGGCCAAGGTGGCGCAGGTCCGCAACGACCTGCCGCCGGAGGCCGAGGCGCCGGTCATCGAGCTGGAGACGGCCGACAACCAGTTCGCGGCCATGTACCTCGGGTTCTCGTCCAGGGACCTCGATCAGAACCAGATCACGGACTACCTGACGCGCGTCGTGCAGCCGAAGCTGAGTGCGATCAGCGGCGTTCAGCGGGCCGAGATCCTCGGCAATCGCACCTTTGCGATGCGCATCTGGCTCAAGCCGGACCGCATGGCCGCGCTCGGCATCGCGCCGTCCACGGTCCGTGACGCGCTCGCGAAGAACAACTACCTGTCGGCGCTGGGGCGGACGAAGGGCACGATGGTGTCGGTCAACCTCGTGGCCAACACGGATCTGAGGACGCCCGAAGAGTTCCGGCAGCTCGTCGTCAAGCAGGACAATGGCGTGGTGGTGCGCCTCGGGGACATCGCCGACGTGGTCCTCGGCGCCGAGAACTACGACCAGGACGTTCGGTTCAACGGTGAGTCGGCAACCTTCATGGGCATCTGGGTTCTGCCGACGGCCAACTCGCTGGACGTCATCCGGAGCGTGCGGCAGGTCATGCCCGAGATCGAGTCGCAGCTTCCCGCTGGAATGAAGGCCGGAATTCCGTACGATTCGACGCGGTACATCCAGGACGCGATCGACGAGGTGCTCTCGACGCTTACCGAGACGTTGCTGATCGTCGTGCTGGTGATCTTCCTTTTCCTCGGTTCCGTTCGGTCGGTCATCATTCCCGTGGTCGCAATCCCGGTCTCGCTGGTCGGCGCCGTGTTCCTGATGCTCGTTGCCGGCTTCACGATCAACCTGCTCACGCTGCTCGCCATTGTCCTGTCGGTCGGCCTGGTGGTGGACGACGCGATTGTGATGGTGGAGAACGTCGAGCGGCACGTGCATGCGGGCAGTCCGCCGCTGAAGGCGGCCATCGATGCGGCGCGTGAGCTGGTGGGCCCGATCATCGCGATGACGATCACGCTGGCCGCGGTGTACGCGCCAATCGGCATCCAGGGCGGGCTCACGGGCGCGCTCTTCCGGGAGTTTGCGTTCACGCTGGCCGGAGCGGTGATTGTGTCGGGCGTAGTGGCGCTGACCCTTTCGCCGATGATGGGTTCCAGGCTCCTGCGCGCCGGCGATACGGAGCGCGGCTTCGCGGGCTGGATCAACAGGCGGTTCGATCGCGTGCTGCATACGTACACGGGTCTGCTGGCGAGGACGCTTCGGTACCGGCCCGTGGTGCTCGTGCTGTGGGGACTCGTGGCTGCACTGATGGTTCCCTTCTACATGTTCTCGCAGCGCGAGCTGGCGCCGGCCGAGGACCAGGGCGTGGTGTTCGGCGTCATCCAGTCGTCGCCGAACGCGACGCTCGATCAGACGAAGATCTTCACCTCCGAGATCTACAACGTGTACCACTCGTTTCCCGAGGCCGCGAGCATCTTTCAGATCACCGCTCCGAACGGCGGTTTCGGGGGAATGGTGACATCCCCGTGGAGCGAACGGACCAAGACGACCCAGCAACTCTTGATGGAGTCGATGGGCCCGCTCTCGAAGATAGCCGGCGTTCGCGTGATTCCGCTGACGCCGCCGCCGCTCCCGGGGGGCGGCGACTTTCCCGTGGACATGGTGTTGTCCACGGCCGCTGAACCCGAGCAGCTCATGAAGGCCGCGGGACAACTCGTGGAGAAGGCCTTCGCGAGCGGGATGTTCATCTATGCAGACGCCGACCTGAAGATCGATCAGCCCCAGACGGAGGTGGTGTTCGATCGCGACAAGCTGCGATCTCAAGGAGTGGATCTTCGACAGGCCGGCCTCGATCTGTCGACGATGCTCGGCGGGAACTACGTGAACCGGTTCAGCATCCAGGGCCGCAGCTACAAGGTGATTCCGCAGATCAAACGCGCCGACCGCCTGACACCCGATCAGCTCGAGCAGATATACGTGACCGGAAGCGACAAGAAGCTGGTGCCGCTGGCGACATTTGCGAGCCTGAAGACCACCGCGGAGCCGCGGGAACTGAAGAAGTTCCAGCAGCTGAACTCCGTGCGCATTCAGGGAGTGATCCCGCCGCCGGTGCCACTGGACAGTGCGCTGGGCCTGCTCGAAAACGAGGCAAAGACCCTGCTGCCACAGGGCGCGACGATCGACTATGCCGGCCAGTCGCGCCAGCTCAGGACCGAAGGATCCAAGTTCCTCGCAACGTTCCTGCTGTCGGCAGTCCTGATCTACCTGGTGCTGGCGGCGCAGTTCGAGAGCTTCCGCGATCCGTTCATCGTCCTGGCCGGGTCGGTGCCGCTTGCGGTGTCCGGGGCGCTGCTGTTCTCGTTCCTGGGCCTCACGTCGTTGAACATCTACAGCCAGGTCGGCCTGATCACGCTGGTAGGGCTCGTGGCGAAGAACGGGATTCTCATCGTGCAGTTCGCGAACCATCTGCAGGAGACCGGGCTCGACAAGCTCCACGCGGTCATCGATGCGGCGGGCACGCGGCTGCGTCCGATTCTCATGACGACGGCGGCGACGGTCATGGGCCACTTCCCGCTCGTCATCGCGACCGGGCCAGGCGCTGGCGCCCGTAACAGCATCGGGATCATGCTCGTCAGCGGGATGATCGTCGGCACGGCGTTCACGCTGTTCGTCGTGCCGTCGATCTACATGCTCGTTGCCCGGACGCGGGTGGCTGTTCCGGTGGAGGAGCGTGAGACCGATCAGGCGCCGGGCCTGGCAGGCGCCCCGGCGCCGGCTCATTCGTAAGATGCGCAAGGGAGGTTGCGGCAGGCGTCGAACCCGGGCAGGAACGGGGTCAGACGCTGTTAAGGAGCAATCTTTGGGGTCAGACGCTGTTAAGGAGAATCCATGTCTTAACAGCGTCTGACCCCATGTACCCAGGTATGATCCGCCCCCTATGAACCGATGGCGAGTCGTGGCCGGCGGCGTGCTGATGAACCTGGCGCTCGGATCGCTCTACGCGTGGAGCGTCTTCGTGGCGCCGCTCGAGAAGGAGTTCGGCTGGAAGCGGACCGAGACGTCGCTGGTCTTCACCATCGCGGTGGTGACCTTCGCCATCACGTTCATCTTCGGCGGCCGCCTCCAGGATCGCCGCGGGCCCCGGCCGGCCGCCTTCATCGGCACGGTGCTGGTGTCGCTCGGTTTCTTCCTCACCAGCTTCACCAGTTCCCTCACGTTCCTCTACGTTGTCTTCGGCGTGATCGTCGGCGCCGGCAACGGCTTCGGCTACGCCACGCCGATTCCGGTTGCCTCGAAATGGTTTCCCGACAAGCGCGGCCTGGTCGTCGGGCTGATGGTCGGCGGGTACGGCGCCAGCTCGGCGATCATCGGGCCGCTTGCCAGCAACCTCATCGCGTCGATCGGCTGGCGGACGACGTTCCAGATCCTCGGCATCGCGTTCCTCGCGATGGGGATGGCGGGAACGTTCCTGATGGCGAACCCTCCGGCCGGCTACAGGCCGGAAGGCTGGACGCCGCCGCCTTCGGCCGCGGCGCGGCGTGACTTCACGACCGGCGAGGTGCTGCGGACGTCGCAGTTCTACCTGCTCTGGGTCGCGTACTGCCTCGGCACCACGGCGGGATTGATGACCATCAGCCAGCTCGTGCCGATGGCGCGCAGCAGCGGGCTGACGGCAACCGCCGCCGCGCTGGCGCTCACGATGGGCGCGTTCGGCAACGCGGGCGGCCGCATCCTCTCCGGCTGGCTCTCTGATTCGCTCGGCCGGCTGACGACGCTCAGGATCATGGTGCTGATCTCGGCGCTCGCCATGCCGCTGCTCTTCGCGGTCCGCGAGCACGTCGCACTCTTCTACCTGCTCGTCATCGTCGTCTACTGGTGCTACGGGACGCAGCTGTCGGTGTTCGCGTCGACCACCGCGGATTTCTACGGGACCAGGAATCTCGGCACGAACTACGGCGCGCTGTTCACCGCCTGGGGCGCGGCCGGCGTGCTCGGTCCCATCATCGCCGGGCGCGTGTTCGATGCGACGAAGAGCTATCAGTACGCCTTCTACGCAGCCGCTGTGCTGGCACTTGGTGCGCTTGCGGCGCTACAGATGGCGAGCGCACGGCCTCTGCCAACAGATCGACCGTGAAGGTCTTACACGGGTCTTCGGACCCAACTCCGCGGTCAACGGTCGAGGTAGCCTGAAGATCGTTAACGCGCAATGAGTTCAGGCTGCTGCCCTGACGGCCCACCGATTGCAGTTTCCCCTCAGCAGTGATGGAAGTGTCTGGAGGGACTCATGCTGACGAATAAAGGGGGCACCGCAGCTCTGTCAATCGGAGCGGTGGGCCTTGCGGTGCTGCTACTGTCGCCGTCGCGGACGTTGACTGCGCAGGCACCATTGGCCGATCTCGCGCGCATCGAAGCCGGCACGGAGATTGTGGTCCGGACGACGGAACCAATCGACGTGCAGTCGCTCGATGGCCGCATCTATTCTGCAGTCGTTGACAAAGACGTCCTTGAATCGTCCACGGGGCGCATGGCGATTCCGGCGGGATCACCCGTTGAGCTCGAAGCGAGAGACGATCACACCGGCGCCCTCATTCTCGATCTCGATTCGGTGACGGTGGACGGCCGCCGCTACGGCGTCCGGGCGCCCGCGGAGCGGATTGACACGTCGCGAGGCGGTGTCGACGGCGAAAAAACCGCCAAATACATTGGCGGCGGTGCGCTGCTCGGCACGATCGTCGGCGCGATCGCCGGCGGCGGCAAGGGCGCGGCGATTGGAGCAGCGGCGGGCGCCGCGGCGGGCGCAGGCGCTGTTTACGCGACGCGCGGCCGTCACATCAGAGTGCCGGATGAGGCTGTGGTAACGTTCCGTCTCGATCGTCCGCTCGACGTGGACGTCCCCGATGACGGGTACATGCGCGATCGCCAGCACTATCATCCCTATTGATTTGGATGCGCGTGATCACACTACACACGGCGAGCGCAGCGGCACGCACCCTGCGACGTCGCCGCTTCCAATCGGCAGTTGCGGGTCTCGCGCTCGTCGTCGCGCTGGCACCCATCGGTGCAGCATCGGGTGATCGTTCGCCTGCCAGGCCGCTCTCGAAGGAGGCCCGGCTCAAATTCATCCGCCGGGCACAGGTCTGGCGGCCGACAAACGTCTCTGCGATGGATCTTCGCGCTGGGCCCGACGGCAGCGGCGCGTTCGCGCCAGGCGCAGTAGTGACCTGCGACTACGTTCCAGCGAAGAAGGTCGGACACTCGAAGAAATTCGAATGTGCGATCGGCGGAAAAGACGTCTTCAAGGTCCGGTACGGAGACGACAACGGCGAGGTACAGGGCTCGGTCCTCGCCAGCCGGTTGCTCTGGGCCCTCGGATTCGGCGCCGACCGGGTCTATCCGGCGCATGTGGTGTGCCGGGGCTGTTCCCCCGATCCCTGGAACCAGGAGAAGCCCACGGACGGCGAGCAGACCTTCGATCCGGCAGCTATCGAGCGGAAGCCCGAAGGCCAGGTGATGAAGACGGTTGACGACAAAGATCCCGGGTGGTCGTGGCAGGAGCTCTCGCTGGTGGATGCGGCCAAAGGCGGCGCGACCCTCGCGCAGCGCGACGCGCTCACCCTGCTGGCGGTCATGATCCAGCACACCGACAGCAAGCCGGAGCAGCAGCGGCTCCTGTGCCTGCCCGGCGGCGTCAACGCCGAGGGCTGGTGCGACAAGCCATTTCTCGCGGTGCACGACGCGGGACTCACGTTCGGTCACGGCAACCTGTGGAACGACGCGAAGCGCGCGAGTGTGAACCTCGGCGAGTGGGAAGACGCACCCGTGTGGCGCGACCCTGCCGCCTGCATCGCCCATCTGAGCCGATCGCACACGGGCACGCTGGGAGATCCGAAAATCAGCGAGGAAGGCCGGGCATTCCTGGCGGGCCTGCTGCAGCAGCTCAGCGACGCTCAACTGCGCGATCTTTTCGAGGTCAGCCGCGTCGATCGGCGGCGGCCCGACGTATCGACTCCCCCGGCCACCGTCGACCAATGGGTGGCGGCCTTCAAGCACAAGCGTGACGAGATCGTCACGAACCGCTGTCCAGCGGGCACCAGCAGCAAGCTGTAACAACCCGCTCTCGACGCTGCGGACCCTCTTGACACGGCATGCCGTCCCGTTGTATTAAACCAATTAGTTATATAACTTGTTGGTTAAATATGCCTGCCGATCAACTGAGCCAGACCTTTGCGGCCCTCGCCGACCCCACCCGGCGCGCGATCCTCGCGCGCCTGATTACCGGCGAGTGCTCCGTCACCGAGCTCGCCGAGCCGTTCGACATGAGCCTGCCTGCCGTCTCGAAGCACCTGCACGTGCTTGAACGCGCGGGCCTGATCTCGCGCGGCCGCGAAGCACAGTGGCGGCCGTGCCGGCTCGAGGCCGGCCCGATCAAGCAGGTCGCCGACTGGACCGAGCGCTATCGCGAGATCTGGGAAGCCCGGCTCAACCGGCTCGAGGCCTATCTGAACACGCTGCACCCGAAGGAGAAGCACCATGTCCGCAAGCCGCGTCGCAAATAGCCAGACGTTCAAGGTCACGACGCCCTCCGACCGCGAAATCACGCTGACGCGCCTGTTCGACGCGCCGCGCGAGCTCGTGTTCGACGCGATGACGAAGCCCGAACACGTGAGGCGCTGGTGGGGCAACCTCGACGACCGCTACTCGATGTCCGTTTGCGAGATCGATCTGCGGCCAGGCGGCGCCTGGCGTTGGGTCGGGCGCGGGCCCGGCGGCGAGTACGCGTTCAGCGGCGTGTATCACGAGATCCTGCGGCCCGGGCGCCTCGTCTACACGGAGATCTTCGAGCCGCACTTCGACGCCGGCTCGCTGGTCACGCAGGTGTTGACGGAGGAAGGCGGGAAGACGCGGCTCACGGTCACGGCGGAATATGCGTCGCTCGCCGTTCGGGACTTCGTCCTCGGGACCGGCATGGAGCGCGGCGCGGCGATCAGCTACGACCGCCTGGAAGAGGTGGCCGCCTCGCTTGCCGAGGCGCACGGCGCCTGAGCGCAGAGACAGGCGGAAGCACAGGACTGAGGTCCTGTGCCACTGGTGTCAGGGTCAGCGCCGCCGACACCTGTGGAGCAGAACTTCAGTTCTGCTCTTCAATGATGTAGTTGGCGATCGCCACCGTCTGGGCCATCATTCAGGGCGTGGCTCCCCAGACCGCACCGCGGTTGACCGCGCTGCTGCTGATGCCCCGTGGCTTCGACGAGCTCACGGGCACACTGACGCACCTTCGCGCGCAGACCATCCGCCCCGAGATCCAGGTGGTGATCGTCGCCAGGCGCGGCCGGGAACCTGAGATCGACCGCCGACAGCTCGACGGGTTCACCGCGGTCGACGTCGTCGCCGTCGATGCCATGCCCACGGTGGCGAGCGGCTTTGCCGCGGGCTTGCGCTACGCCACCGCCGATGTCGTGGCCCTCGTCGAGGACCATGTGTTCGCCGAACCGGACTGGGCGGCCAGGGTCTGCGAGGCGTTCGGCGAAGGGTGCGCCGCCGTCGCGCCGCTCATGTTGAACGCCAACCCGGCCACGGCGACCAGCTGGATGAACTTCGTCGTGTGCTTCACCGACGCGGTCACGAGAGTAGAAGCTACGGAAGTGGAATACGGACCCGGTCACAACACGGCGTACCGCCGCTCGGTGCTCGAGCAGTACGAAGGCGAGCTCCAGAGGCTGATTCAGACCGAGCGGAACTTCCACTATCGGCTGCGGGCCGACGGGCACGTGCTGCGGGCGGAGCCGCGCGCGCGGCTCCGGCACACGAACATCTCGATTCCGTACGAAGCCCTCCGCCAGGGGTTTCTCGGCGGCGTGATGTTCGCCAAGTACCGCGCGGCGAAGATGTCGGTCGTCGAGCGCGTGGCGCGCACGGTGCTGGCGCCGCTGGTGCCGCTGATTCGCCTCTCGCGCCTGGCGCGCGCGCACTGGCCGGCGCGGCGGGCCCTCGGAGTGCCCGCCGCAGCATGGCTGCTGGTGCCGGCGGGCCTGGTGGCGCACGCCGCCGGCGAAGCGGTGGGGTACTGGCCGATCGTCAGGAACGTGGAATCGAAGTACGAGTTCTTCGAGCTGCACCGCATCGCGTGCGTCCGGCCGGAAGAACGGCGGCTGATGACGTCGGCACCGGTGATTGGGGACTGTCCCCCTCGTGCCCGGGAGACTGTTCCCCTCGTGCCCGGGGGACTGTCCCCCTCGTGTAGCACGGGGGACAGTCCCCCAGAAGC
>UEXX01000034.1_pt1 | contig 17405 bp, 11 predicted proteins | sample 4301161 | NCBI WGS metagenome assembly UEXX01 (sample SAMEA4773179, study PRJEB27434) | metagenome | biome: 2259; feature: agricultural soil; material: soil | place: USA | collected 2014-09 | depth 0.25 m
TGTGCTGATCGATCAGCCACAGCGCTTCGGGCCCGATCGGGAGTGTCACGACGGTGGACTCGCCAGGCTTGAGCGAGACACGCTTGAAGCCGCGCAGCTGCTTCACCGGGCGCGTGACCGACGCGACGACGTCGTGGATGTACATCTGGACGACCTCGTCGCCCGCTCGCGTGCCGGTGTTGCTCACCTTCACGCTCATCGTCGTCCGGCCTGACGTGCCGATCTCAGAGCTCGCCAGCTTGAGATCATCCAGCGTGAACGTCGTGTAGCTCAGGCCGTGGCCGAAGGCGAACAGGGGCGCGCGCGACTCGAACAGGTAATTGCGGAACGACGTCGGCCTGCGGTTGTAGTAGACAGGCAGCTGCCCCACGGTGCGGGGGAAGGTGATCGGGAGCTTCCCGCCCGGATTGACGTCGCCGAACAGCGCCTCGGCGACCGCGGTGCCGCCCTCCTGGCCGGCGTACCAGATCTCGAGAATCGCCGGCACTTTCGCGGCGACGTCCGGGATCGAGAGCGGGCGACCGTTCATCAACACGACGACGACCGGCTTGCCGGTAGCGACCAGCGCGTCCACCAGATCGCCCTGCTGGCTGATCAGGTCGAGTGTGGCCATGTCGCCGAGATGGTTGTCGGCGTAGGCCTCGCGCGACGTCGATTCGTTCGTGCCGACCACCGCGACGATCACGTCGGCAGTTTTCGCGACCTTCACCGCGTCCGCAATCCGCTGTTTGTTCTTCACGGGATCGGCGGGCACCACCGTGTCGCGCCCCCAGCTCGGGGGCTCTTCGGTAATCCGGCAGCCCTCGGCGTAGACCACGTGCACCGAGCCGGCCTTGTCCTTGATGCCCTGAAGAACGCTGACGCCGCGGCCTGGGTCCTCGCTATAGCCACCGAGATGCAGGTCCGCCGCATTCGGTCCGATCACGGCGAGCGTCCTGACCTTCGTGCGGTCCAGCGGCAGCGTCTGCTTGTCGTTCTTGAGGAGGACCAGGGATTCTCGCGCGGCGTCGAGCGCGAGCGCCTGCGCATCAGGCGTGTTCGGCACCGCGTCTGCGGCGTCGGCGTCGGTGTACGGATGCTCGAACAAGCCGGCCAGGAACTTCAACCGCAGCATGTGGCCGGCGGCGGCATCGACGAACCGCTCGTCGAGTTGCCCCGCCTTCACCTGATCGGCCAGCGTCAGGTACGCGCGGCGATCGGGCATCTCCAGGTCCACGCCGACGCTGATCGCCAGCCTGGCGGCTTCTGCCATCGATTCGGCGACGTGATGTCGTTCGGCGAGCTGTTCGATCGCGTTGTAGTCGGAGACGATCATGCCCTGGAATCCCCACTCCTGGCGGAGGACGCGATCGAGCAGGAACGCGCTGGCGGTAGAGGGCACGCCGTCGATCTCGTTGTACGACGGCATCACCGACGCGATCTGTCCTTCCTTGATCGCGCGCTCGAAGGGCCACAGCAGCTCCTCGCGCAGCTCGCGCTCGGGCACCTGCGTTGGCGCGGTGTTGATGCCGCCCTCGTGCGGACCGTGCGCCGCGTAGTGCTTGGCCGTCGCGAACACGTGGCGAGGCGTCAGCGCAGGCATCGGCCCCTGGTAGCCGCGAATGGCGGCCAGGCCTATCTCGCTCACGAGGTGCGGGTCTTCGCCGTAGGTCTCCTCGGTCCGGCCCCAGCGCGGGTCGCGCGCCAGGTCGATCACTGGCGCGAGCACCTGCTGCGCACCGCGGGATCGCGCTTCGCGCGCCGCGACGGTGAACACCTTCTCGATGAGCGACGTGTCCCACGTGCTCGCCAGACCGATCGGGACTGGGAAATTCGTGCCCTTGGTGGCGGCCAGGCCGTGCACGGCTTCCTCGTGAAACATCACCGGGATGCCGAGCCTCGTGTGCTCGAGCACCCACTTCTGGATCGCGTTGGCGAACTCGACGGTCTCGCGCGGTGACAGGCGCCTCCCGTGCTCGATGCCGTCGCTCACGCGCGTGATCTGGCCGATGCCGTCCTTCAGCACGGCAGCCGCCTTCGACGGGTCGAAGTTGCCGCTGCCGTCCACCAGCATCCGCTTCTGCTGCCACACCGCCAGCGTCTGCGCCACCTTTTCGTCCAGCGTCATCCGCGACAGCAGGTCGGCGACTCTCGCATCCGCCGGAAGCGCCGGGTTCTTGTAGGGTGGATCGGACTGGCTGCGAAGGACAGTGCCCGAACAGACCACGAGCACGAGCGCGCTGACGAGCAGAACTAAAGTTCTGCTCCACATCGTGTCAGCGAGAGCCTCGCTGGCAGAGAACTCGTAGGGCCGAACTTCCGTTCGGCCGTTGGCGACGGGCATGAAGACCCTCTCCAAGGGGCGCTGTTACCTTGATCCTGTCAGCCGCGCGAGCATCGCGCGCGCCTGTGCCTTGAACTCGGTGTCTTCCGGGATCCATTCGGGGTCGGGCGCCAGACCTTCGATCTGGCGCAACTCCGCGATGGCGTCGGTCCGCCGATCCAGCGCCTCGAGCGTCTCGGCGAGGAACAATCGGGTGACGATGCTGCGGGGATTGTAGGCGAGAGCGGCCCGCAGATGCTCTTCGGACTTTCGCTTGCTGCCGCCGAAGAGCCCGGGCACCTGGAAGTACCAGCGGCCCAGCGCGCGATCGGCCGATCCCTGCTGAAATGCCTTGTCGAGGGCGAGGACCTTCTCGAGCTCGTCGCGAATGTCGCCGCGGTACTTGAGGCCGCCCCGGATCCCGTGATCCTGCGCGTAGCCGCCCATGTTCGCGGCAAGCCAGAAGTGGCCTTCGGCCTTGTCGGGGTGCGCGGCGATGGCCTTGCGTGCGGCCGCCATCGCGGCTTCGTACGCGGCGTCGCGGGCCGACTGGCTTGTTTCGTGGCCGCCGATCCAGTAGCCGGCACGCGCGCGCTTCCACGCCGCCTCGAAATCCGACGGGTTGCGATCGAGCGCGGCCTGCCAGATGGCGGCGGCCTGCGCGGCCTTCGCCAGGGTGGCCCGCTGCGCATACAACGCATCCGGGTCCTCGGCCGCCAGGCCCGTGCGGGAAAGGGCCAGCGCCGCCAGGGCCCAGAAGGCGATTTGGTACAATGCCGGGATGCAGGAACTGGTCTCGCGGCTGCTGGCGGAACTGGGCGAGGACCCCTTGCGCGAGGGGCTTCGGGACACACCCAAGCGCGTCGAGAAATCGCTGAAGTTCCTGACCAGCGGGTATAGGGCGGACATCGACGAGGTCATCAACAACGCGCTGTTTTCAGTTGATTACAGCGAGATGGTGATCGTCAAGGACATCGACTTCTACAGCCTCTGCGAGCATCACCTGCTGCCGTTCTTCGGCAAGTGCCACATCGCCTACATCCCGCAGAAGAAGGTGATCGGCCTCAGCAAGATCCCACGGCTCGTGGACGTCTTCGCGCGGCGGCTGCAGGTGCAGGAGCGGCTCACGCACCAGGTGGCCGAGGTCATCGAGCAGAAGATCGCGCCGCTCGGCGTGGCCGTCGTCATGGAAGGCACCCATCTGTGCATGTCGATGCGCGGCGTCGAAAAGCAGAACTCGCTGGCCGTAACGAGCGCGATGCTCGGCGCCTTCCGCGACAACGCGCGCACGCGCAGTGAATTCCTCGAGCTGATCCGGCGCCCGTCGCTGAACCCCACGCCGTTCGAGCTGATGGCCGGCGCCGGCTGCGTCGCCGAATAGCCGCAGCTCGGTGCTCGTCCCAGGCCTGATTCTCGTCAGCTTCGGTGACGATTTGCGCGTCGGGATCCCAGTGACGATTGCCACGATGGCGTTCGGCATCTGGTGGGTATACTGACGCGCGATGAGGCGAGTGCTCACGGCCGGCGTGGCCGCGCTGCTGGCGACCGCGGCGTTCGCCGCTGCGCCGCCGCCGAAGAAGAAAGCCGCGCCCAAGCCCCCCGTCACGAAGACCGAGCCGGTCCCGCTCACGTGCCCCGAATCGCTCGGGCAGGGCGTGAAGTCTGCGCGCCGGTTCTGTGAGGTCTACGCGGGACGCGTCCCGGCCAACGGCTTCCTGTTGCACTTGCCGAAGCACAAGGGCACGGCTATCCTGCGCTTCAGCCTGCACAACCGCCAGATGGTGTCGCCGTCAGAGGTGCAATCAGGCCGCGCGTACACGCGGTCGACGGCGACGATTGGCGCGCTCGCGCCCGATGGCACGCTGCTCGGCCGCGGCGTCGTGCAGACGGAGTTTCGCAGGGAATCGGACCTGTTCGACCGCGTGAGCGGCGGTGCCGGCCCGGGCGGCCTGAAAGCCGTGGCGCCGATCGGAAACGAGCTGATCACCATCGAGGTGCCCGAGAAGGTCAACGACGTGAGCCTGCTCGGCGAGAAGCTCGTCGTCACGCAGATGGACGGGCAGCAGACCTTCACCGCCGAAGGCCGGCCGATCGCCGTCGTGAGCAACGCGCAGGTCGAGTACCAGCCTGCGACGGTCAAACCCGCTCCGAAGAAGAAAAGGCGGTAGCCCCGTTGGCCCGTAGCCCGTAGCCTGGAGCCCGATATGAATCGACGTGACTTCATGAAGACGACCGTGATGGCGAGTGCCACTGCCGCGCTGGCGCGCCCGGGCGAGGCGAAGACCGTCGCGCCGGGCGATCGACTGGCCATTGGCGTCATTGGCTGCGGCGCCCGCGCGCACGAGCACCTGCAGAACCTGGTGGAGATGCCGGGCGTCGAGGTGGTCGCCGTGTGCGACGCCTACAAGGGCCGGGCCGAACGGGCGAAGTCGCGCACGGGAGGCCGCGCGACGATCGTCCAGGACTACCACGAGATCCTGGCGATGCCCGGCGTCGACGCCGTCTTCATCGTCACGCCGGATCACTGGCACAAGACGATGGCCGTCGAGGCGCTGGCAGCGAAGAAGGACATCTACCTCGAGAAGCCGATGAGCTACTCGATCGAGGACGGCCTCGGAATTCTCGACGCCGTGAAGCGCAGCGACCGCATCGTGCAGATCGGGAGCCAGAGCGTGAGCGGTCCGGACATGATCAAGGCCCGGGAACTGGTGAAGGCCGGCAAGATCGGCCAGGTCGTGGAAGTGCGCGCCGCCTACAACCGCAACAGCGCCGGCGGCGCGTGGCTGTACCCAATCCCGCCGGATGCGAGCCCGCAGACGGTGAACTGGGATCAGTTCCTCGGTCCCGCCCCGAAGCGGCCCTTCGATGTGAACCGCTTCTTCCGATGGCGTTGCTATTGGGACTACTCGGGCGGTATCGCCACGGACCTGTTCGTCCACCTCGTCTCCTGGACGCACTTCATCGTCGACGCGAAGATGCCGAAGGCTATCGTCGCCACGGGGGAGAACTACCGCTATCAGAAGACGCACGAAGTGCCGGACACGGTGAACGCGCTGCTGTTGTATCCGGAAGGCTTCACCGCAAACCTGTCGTGCACGTTCAACAACGAGCACGGCGCGGCCTCAGGGCTCGAGATCCTCGGCACCAAGGGCAGCCTGCTGCTGCGCGGCGGCACGCTGACGTTCCGCCCGGAGCCGGCCCGCGAAAACAACCGCTGGGTCGTCGACTCCTGGCCTGAGGCCCTCGAGAAGGCGTACTACGACGATCCCAAGATCCAGGCGATCGAGTCGCCGTCAACCTGGCCAGGTCAGATCGCCGCGGGCGAGGAGAGCTGGCAGGCTGAAGGCCGCGACGCCGGGTACTTGCACGTCGAGAACTTCCTCGCCTCAGTGCGGACTCGCCGTCAGCCCGTCGAGGACGCGCTGTTCGGCCACAGGGCCGCCTCGTGCGCGCACATGGTCAACCGATCGATCCGCGACAAGCGGATGGTCGAATGGAATTTCGCCGCGGAGAAGACGACGTAGCCACGCGGGAGACGCCCCTTTGTTTTCCAATGGATAAGGCAGGCTCTGCAGTATTTAGCCATGTAAAGTATTCCGGTGCGCAGCAAGCCTGCCGGATTGTCACCGAGAGTGATCGCGTCGGCGGCATCCGTGCTCTTTCTCGTGCATGCCGCCCGCTACTTGTATTTCTTCGTCGACGATGAAGCCATTCCGTTTGTCTATGCTCGCAATCTGCTTCGCGGGCGCGGGCTGGTCTACACCGCGCTCGAAGGTCGCGTCGAGGGCTACTCCGACTCCCTGACCGTCCTGGTCGACACGATCCTGCTGGGACTCACACGGCTCGTCGGCGCGCCCACGCTCTCGGTGTTCGCTCTCGCCAAGCTGATCTCGCTGGCTGCCGGTGCCACCATCGTGTGGCTGGTCAGCCGCTACCTGGCGTCCCGGTTTAGGGCGTCAGCATCGCTCACGGGCATCGCGCTGGTCGTCCTCGCTGGCCCGCTGGCCATGTGGAGCTGCTCGGCGCTCGAGGCCGCGAGCGTGGCGCTGCTCGTCCTCCTGCTGGCGCTGGCCATTCAGCAGGCGCGCACGACCTCGGCGGTGGCGGTGGCGATTCTGCTCACGCTGATTCGCATCGACGGCTTCATCTATGTGGGCGCGGCGGCGCTGGCGGCGGCCATCGCTCAGCGCGATCCCACGCGACGTGCGCTGGTCCGTCGCGTCGCGCTGACCTCGCTGCTGGTGCTGGCCCTGCTTACCGTGGCGCGCTTTCTGTACTTCGGCAGCCTGGTCCCCACGTCCGTGGAAGCGAAGATTCTCTACAAGGTGATGCCGCACGCGCATCTGCTGATCAAGCAGCCGGCGGCAAGCTATTTGGGGCAGTTCGTGGCGCTCTACGGGGCCGTATTCCTGCTCGCGATGTTGGCGGGCGCCGTCCTGCCCTCGTCACGGCCGGAGCCGGCCCTGTTCCTGCTGAACGCGCTCTTCCTCACCCTGTACGTCAGTGTCGTGGGCGACTGGATGTTCGGGCTTCGATTCTTCGTTCCAGTCCTGCCGCTCGTCGCGGTCTTCACAGCAGAAGCGGTGGACCGTGTGTCCATGCGGTCTGTATGGATTGCGCGCTTGGGAGCGACGGCCGCAATCGTGTGGATGGTCCACGTCGCGTACGCCTTTTCGGACGAGTATCGGAGAGTCGAGCGACGAGACAACTTCCTGACGGCGCCGAGCCTCGACCCGGGCGCCTTTTTCGGGCCGTACTGGGCCGTCTACTCGCGGCTGCGCGACAAGGTGCCGGCGGGTACGATCATCGCCGACAACCAGGCCGGGTTCGTACCATTCATGCTCGACGCCGAGAACATCGACGACCTCGGCATCTGCTCGCGGTTCTACGCGGAGCTGCCGACGCGGGACGTGTTCTTCACCGAAGTGGGTCGATTCATGCCATTGACGAACAACGACGCACGCTCCGCCGGCCTCGCGTACCTCCTCTACCGCCGGCCGGCCCTCATCATCGAGCGCGAAGATCTGTTGCGTCCGGCGAACAACCTCGAGGTTCCGCCGTACCTCCTGGGCGGGGCGTACCAACTGTGGTTTGAAGACTCGATTCGCAGTGCGGCCGTATACGCACCGACGTCGAGCGACGTGTCGGCCTACCGCCACAACCGCCGTCTCTACCTGGAGAACGTCGCCCACGTCTCACATCTCTCGCGCGTAACGGAGAACGGATCGAACCTCACGTTTGCAGAATCCGAACACGTGCTCGCGTTTGTCCGCGAAGGGTGGCGCGAGCTTGTCGTCACGCGCGACTACTCGCTCGAGCTGCACTTCGACACGGGCGTGGTGCCTGTGTACGAGCTGCACATCGAGCGGCTCCATTCGGTGCAGCCGGCGGTAGTCGTCCTGACCTTGTGGGACGAAAAAGGACTGTCGGTGCACGAAGAGCGAGTCGAACTCCACGCGGGCGAATGGTCCGGTCTCCATGTCGTCCTGCCCGCTCCGGTCGCTGCCTCGAGCGCGACGTTGACCATCACCGCTCCGCCGGATCGGACGACCAAGGTCGTTGTCGACGATCTGCGCGTGCAGGCCCAGCCGCGGCCGCTGGAACGTTACGTCGCCGAGCACATCATCCGGACGCCTCCCGCGACGGCGGAGCGATAGTGAGCGGCGCTGCTGCCGGGCAGCACGAGCCGGTCCACGCTACTGCGCGACGCGCGCGATGCATTCGCTGACGAGCGCTGCCATCGCGCGATCGCCGTCGGCCGTGAAGTGAATCCCATCGTGCCGGAACCAGCCCGCGCGTCGAACACCCGCGTCATCCGCGGCACGTGCCGCGTCACACAGCCATGCGCCTGTCGCGCGCGCAGCCTCGCGCGTGGCATCCACGTACGACTGGTGCAACGGGACCAGGCTGGACAACTGCTTCAAGTGCCGTGCCTGCAGGTACGCCGGTTCGTTGCCCTGAACGTGGTTGCTTGGCGCCGTGACCAGCACGACCTTGATGCCTTCGGCCATCGCACTCCGCGCGATCGCGAGGAGGTTCTCTCGGTAGCGCGCGAGTGGGACGCGCCGGCCGGGCTCAGCTTCGCGATGCGCCCGAATCCCGTCGCGCGCCTTCAAGTAGACCTGCACTGCGCGGAAATGTTCGGCGGCCCACACTTCGAGACGGCCCGGATGCATCTCGCTGTCGGGCGGACCGAGCGCGTCCCAGTGATCGTTCCAGCCGTACTCGACGATCAGCACGCGAGGGTGAAGCGGCAGCACGTCACGCGCCAGTTGCGTGCGGCCCTGCTCGCTCGACCAGCCGGGCACGCTCAACTTCGTCCCCGTCCTGAATGAAGGCGCCAGCGTGGCGAGCCTCTCCATCGTCAGGCCCGGATAATGACTGAACTCGACGCATGAGTCGCCGATGAAGATCACGGCGGGATGGCCCGCCGCTGCGGCTCGCAACCGCTGCGTGTAATCCCTGGTCACCCAGAGCAGATCCGGGTCGGGATGAAAGTCGTTGATGATGACCTTCGGGTCAGGCCATCCGACGACCACTTCGGGAAACGGCTGGTAGTGAAAATGGGCGAGGCGCAGGGCGATTTCAGCGACGGCCAGCGCTCCGATGACGCCGACGAGCAGCAGAGCCGCCGGCCCGGCGATAGTGACGGCGCGCCGGGGAGCCTGAGGGCGTGACGTCAAAACAGCGTGTAGATGAACGGCGCGATGCCCGTGGCCTCGCCGACCAGCAACACGACCGCCACCAGCAGCAGCGTCACGACAAACGGCGCGAGCCACCACAGGCGGCGGGCCCACAAGAACCGGAACAGCTCGCTGATGGTCGACGCCCCGCCCGCCACGTTTCGGGCTGCCTTCATGCCGGCTCCTCTTTGTCCTTGAACACGATGGTCTCTCCGAGGACGAGCGCGTCCATGCCACTCCGCTGAAACGTGCTCAGCGCCTCCTGAGGTGTATTGACGATCGGCTCGCCGCGGAGGTTGAAGCTCGTGTTGAGCAGCACCGGCACGTCTGTGGCGGCGCCGACCGATTCTATCAACCGATGGTAGCGCGGATTGCTCAGCCGGTCGACGACCTGCAGCCGGGCGGAGCCATCCACGTGTGTCACCGCGGGAATCAGCGCTTTGGCCTCGTCGCGCACGGGCGCGACGAGCAGCATGAATCGGGCCGGCAGGTGGGACTCCGGTGCGGCCAGATCGAAGTAACGCGACGCGCGCTCGACCGGCACGGATGGCGCGAACGGCCGGTAGGGCTCGCGAAACTTGATCTTCGTGTTGACGATGTCCTTCATGTCCGCGCGGCGGGGACTGGCGAGGATGCTGCGGTTGCCGAGCGATCGCGGCCCCCATTCGAACCGGCCCTGGAACCACCCGACCACGTGGTCGCGGGCCAGCAGGTCCGTCACGCGATCGATGAGCTGATCCTCGCTGTCCGTCGTGACTGCCGGGAGGCCGCTGGCGACCACCGCATCGTGGACGACCGAGGCGTTGTGCGCCTGTCCCCAGTACGCATGGTCCATCACGAAGCGCGCCGGTTCGCTCAGCAGGACACGCGACCCATAGAGCGCGGCTCCAACGGCCGCGCCGCCGTCACCAGCCGCCGGCTGGACATAGAGCCGCTCCACACCGGCCTCGCGCAGTATCCGTCCGTTCGCGACGCTGTTGAGCGCCACGCCGCCGGCCATGCAGAGCGAGGTCGAGTTCGCGCGGGCGCAGGCGGCGCGGGCGAGTTGCAGCACCAGCTCCTCGGTAACCGCCTGCACGCTCGCGGCGATGTCGGCGTAATGCTGGTTCTCGGCTTCGAGCGAATCGAAATTACCGGGCCGCTCGCCGAAGTACGGCGGGTAGCCGCTCGTCTTCGTGAAGAACGGCGTCTCGGGGGCGCGCGGCGCGCCGAAGAGCTCCACGAACTTGTCGCTGTAGGTCCGCGTCGTCGAATGGTGAAACGTGAAGTAGTCGAGATCGAGCTCGAATGCGCCATCGGCGGACTGCCGGATCACCGATCGCACCTTGTCGGCGTAGCGCGGCGTGCCGTACGGCGCCATGCCCATGACCTTGTATTCGCCCTCGTTCACCTCGAAGCCGAGAAACGCGGTGAACGCCGAGTAGAACAGGCCAATCGAATGCGGGAAGCGCACCTCCTCCAGCAGCCGGCAGGTCGATCCCTCGCCGACGCCAAGCGCTGTGGTCGTCCACTCACCGACGCCGTCCACCGTGAGGATCGCCGCACGCTCGAACGGTGAGCAGAAAAACGCGCTGGCCGCGTGTGAGAGGTGATGCGGGATGAACAGAATGCGATCGTCTGGCACGCCGACGCGATCCCGTATGCGGTTCTTCACCCAGAGCTTGTCGAGCAGCCACGCGGTCATCGCCTGTCGGAAGACCGCGCCCGAGCGTGGCGCCGTGGCAAGCACCGTCGACAGGATGCGCTCGAACTTGACGAACGGCTTTTCGAAGAAGACCACGCAATCGAGATCCCGGCCGCTCAGGCCTCCTTCACCGAGACAGAAGCGAATGGCGCGATCGGGAAAGTTGAAATCGTGCTTGATGCGCGAGAAGCGCTCTTCTTCGGCAGCCGCCACGAGCAGGCCGTCGCTCACGAGCGCAGCGGCGGCGTCGTGGAAATAACAGGAGATGCCGAGGACGTGCATCAGAACTGTCGGCGCGCGGAGGTCAGATCCTCGCCGCCGTCGTCGAGAGCGTGCCAGCCGTTGGAGTCAAGCAGGGCGCGTCCGGCCCCGAAGATCCGGCCGACGGCTGCCACGGGGACGACGACGAGGACGTACAGGAGGAACAGAAGCACGTGCGACTGCACTACCGCCGCGCGATGAGCGAGTCGCTTCCAGCGCTGCCAGACCTCTAGCCGGAGAGCCACGCGACCAAACTATAGCACCGCGTTCGCGTGGCCAGCCTCGACACCGCATCCGCGCTTCCAATTGCGTGGCTAGCGCAACAGCCACTTGACTGCCTCCCGCTGCACGTCTGCGCCTCGGGCAGTGGAAACGGCGAGCGCGCGTGTGGCGCCCGCGGCGGCGTACGACGCCGCGAGGACGGCGGGTGCCTTCGCCCCTTCGCCCGCGAGCCACAGCGGTCCGGGCGCTCCAAGGGAGAGCAGTCCGGGCACGTCGTCGTACTTGGCGCCGCCCGGCAGGAACGCGGCGTCATCGATGATGTCCACTGTGGCAAAGCGGAAGCCGCCGGTATCGATAGCGGCCCGATCCACCAGCGACGGCGCCGCGGCGCGCGCAATCGCGGCCCACGTGCCGGCATCAGGGCCCATGCCCACCAGGTAGACGGCCCCGCCAGTGCGGGGCTGAAGCCCCGCCGCCACATTGGGCGCCGCCAGGCTGCGCGCGTAGCGCAGCGCCGCGAGCACGTCGTGCGCCCGCTGCACGATCAGCGGCGAGTTGTAGCCGTAGGTGTAGGGCGCAAACGGCGTTCCCTCCACCAATCGATTGCGAGCAGGCGCGCCGCCGCTCACGAATGCGCCCGTGCCGAAGGCGTCGATGCCGATCACCGTGACGCCGGCTTGAAGCAGCGGGCCGACGGCCGTCGACGGCCGGCCATCAGCGTCGAGGACGCCCACCGTGCCGCGCGGATCGAGCCACACCGAGACTGCGCCCGTTGATTGTGCCGGCCGCAATTCGACGAATGGCGTGAGTTCGCCCCATCGCGGTTGCTTGAGGAGACCGTGCCGCACATAGACGCCGTTCACCAGCAACGCACTGTCCGCGTCTACGACGATATCGTCGGCTGATGGGAGGCCGCGATTTACCATCACTGCGACCGCACCGCCCACGATCTCACGATAGCGATCGAGGCTGGTTGCGTCATGCGGCCGCAATGCCGCCATCTGACGCTCCGCGACGGCAGTCCACCACGACGTCACGCGCCGCTCCTCGGCCTCGCCACTCGCCGGCTTCGGGTGCGTGGTGTCCCAGACGCTCGTCTCCTCACGAGTCAGTGGCACGTAGTCGTCGGCGACGATCGGATCCTCGAGCCCGAGCCCGAGGTACTTGTTCATCCAGCCGTACATCGCGCCGCGGCTGACGTAGTTGTAGTTGTGCTCGAACTGGGGCATCGGGAAGATCTGGACGCGGTCGGGCGCTCCCAGCATCTTCCACATCGCCTGCATGGCGCCAAAGCCCGTCTCCGGCATCGTCTTCGTCCAGTCATCGGCCGTCGTCATGCCGACGGGGCGCGGCGCCATCAGCGAAGCGATCTCGACGTTGCCCGTGCCAACTCGAAGATAGTCGGCGTTCTCGCACGTGCAGCCGCCCTGCATCCGCGTGCCGACCATGACCATGGGAAAGAAGACGGCCGGCCGAGGATCCAGCGCGCCAAGGATGAATGTCTGCGTGCCGCCGCCGCTCGCGCCGCTGACGCCGATCCGTGACGGGTCGACATCAGGCAGGCTGATGAGGAAGTCCAGTGCGCGGCGCGCGTTCCACGACTGCAACCCCATGATCGACTGAAGCCGGCTGTCGGTCTGCGCGTGGAAGAAGAGGCCGGGCGCGGCGGGCGAGTCCTTCGGCCGCCCTTTCGACCCGTGCGCGACGGCGCTCGGGATCTGCACGCTGTCGGCGTAGCCTTCGAGATCGATGAGAAAGGCGATGACGCCCATCTTCGCCAGCTGCGCCGGCGCGGCCTGCAGCGGATGGCGGCCGCCGGGATCGAAGCGCTCAGCGCCGGTCACGAGTTCATGCTTGAAGTCCTTGTCCGGCGTTTCCATGTATCGCCCGTGTTCCCAGTGCCCATGCGGCAGCAGCACGGCTGGCAGGCGTCCCTGACGCCCCGTCGGTCGATACAGGCTGCCCGTCACGAAGTGCCCGGGCAGGCTTTCGAAGTACACCTTCTCGACGGTGTAGCCCTGTCGGGTGACCGCGCCGTGAACGACCGCGTTGAGGGGCGTCGCATCGGGCATCGGCCACAATCCAAGCGCCACCTGCAATTGTCGTCGCAGCTCGACGGAGCGCGCCTTCCAGGCATCCGCTGAGGTGATTGGTTGGAAGAGGAACTCGCCGTCCAGGTTCTTCAACGGCGCAAGCCGTCGATCGGCGTCCACCGAGGGCGCTGGTCGGCCCGCCGATTGCGCATGCGCGACAACGGCGAAAACCGCGGCAAAACAGATGTGCAGGATTGCGCCTCGTCGGGTCACTTGTCCGTTCCCTCCTCGAGCAGCCGCCGATATGTCGCACGAGCGCGTTCGTAGGCCGCTTCGGCGTCGGCGCGCTCGTCCGCCTTGAACTGGCCGTTCTTCTGGAGCCAGCACTTGTCCACGGCCTCCAGACACCACTTCGCGCTCCGCCGCGACGGCCGCATGGGCTTGCCGGCGACTTCGACCCAAATGGGATTCGTGTGAGAGGAAGGGAGAATGCGCGCGGCTACCCAGCCGGTCTGTTGAAGGGTCAGATCCACGGCAAGGTCTCGGATCTTGCCGTCGGCTGTCAGGGTGCGCGTGGCGGCAACCTGGCCGTCAACCAGGAATTCCACCCGCACATCGCGCGATTCCCCGTCACGTGCGCGCTCCAGATCCCAATACGGCTTCTGATCCGCCGGTTTCGCCGCAACGCCACCCACGGGCTTTTCATCGAGCCTGGCCGCCGCATTCAGCGTCACGTGCACGCGCCCGTCGGTCGACTTCACATCGGGACCGCCCACGGCAACGCCATCCACCGCGAAGTCCATCAGGTGGCTCCGCCCGTCCGAGACGTAGCTTCTGCCGGTGCGGATGGCGTCGAGCCAGTTCTCGAACGTCAGCCGGTCCAGCTTCGCGTACGTGCGCCCCAGGCCCACACGGTCGTCGTAGATGCACGGGAAGTCGGTCTCGCCGCTGATGCGCGTGCGGAAGCCCACGTTGAGCACGTGGTACCAGATGTTGAGCTCCCACGGCCACGGCGTGTCCACGCTCGAGATGAAGTCCACTGTGTCGGGCTCGGTGACCGTCACGATGAATTCGTTTGCCCCGATTCCGTCGAAGGCCGGCACTTCGTCGGACGGGATGTTGCGATCCGCGATCTGCAGTCCCCAGCCCGAGTGCGCGTAACCAGTGACCGCGCCTTGCCGGTGGGCCCACTGCAGAACGGGTCTCGTCCACGTCGGCCAGTCCTCGATGCGCTTCGTCCCGGGGTAATCCTGCTCCTTCAATCCGAGCAGGACGAGGTGGCCCGCGTGGCTCGACGGGAAACCCGAGACCTCGAGGTCGTACCGCAGCTTCATGTCCGCCGTCGATCGCTCATCGTCTTTGCCCGAGAAGAACTGCTTCTGGTGGTAGTAGCAGGGCCCCCAGGTGAGGATGCTGCCGATGTTCAGCCGCTCGCCGAGCACCTGGCGGACGATGTCGTCGGGGCCGACGCCCTGGGTGGGATCCTGATAGTGCGAGCAGCCGGCGGCGTGGACGTGGTGATCGCCGGAGTACCAGTGCCTCGCCGCCGGATCGATCCAGCGCTCGAGCCGTATCGAGAACTCGTCGGGCAGGCCTGCGCCGACGGTGAGCTCTCTCGTTCCCGTCAGGTAGTCGGGGCCTCCCGACCACTCGACCGTGTACTTGCCGTCAGGTAACACGATGCCTTCGCCGTCGGACCGATATACCTGAGCCTGAAACGGAAGGTCCGGCGCGAGCCGCTTCGACATCGCCGGGTAGACGCGGCTTGCGGTGTCACGCACGATAACTCGCGCGATCGAAGCCTTGCCGCGTTCATCCTCCACGCGGACGCCGATGCGACGCGAAGGGGCGGCCGTGAAGACGATGGGGATGTCGGAGCGGAAGGCGAGATCGGCAGTTCCCTGTCCGACGTCGAATTTCAGCTCCGCGGCGCGCTGGCCAGCGTCGCGGCTGTAGACCTCGAGAATGCGATATTCGACGGGCACGCCCGAGAGCGCTTCGGCCATGGGTGCCTTGTCGAAGAAAGAGACGTCGGCCCATCGGTCCGCGATGTCGCGATCCGAGATCGTGTGCGGTGGCTCCGCCGCCAGCTGTCCGGACCACGAGTCGGCCGAGACTTTGCCGCACTGCGGACACGTCACGCGCAGCGGCGCGGTGACGCCGGCCTGATTGATCACCTTCACCAGGAAGAGTCGCGTCCCGGCCTGGACGAGATCGGGCTTCGCGGCGCCTCGTGTGACGCTGACTCGCGACTCCGGATTGATCTGCACGACCGCGAGCGCCTGTCGATCCAGCGCAGCCATGGCGCGCGCCACTGCCGTGTCTGCATCGGACTCCGCGAGGGCTTGATCGAAGTCCCTACGATCACTCGCGGACAACGGCTGGCCAAGCTGATCGAGTGCCGCGACGACGCGACGCGCGAGCACTGCGAACGGCTGAAAGTCTGCCCGCGGGAGCGAATCCGCAGCCAGGAGGGGCAGTACCGCGGTGACGAGCGCGGCGACAACAGGGGCAGGCCGGCAGCGCATGGGCCGGGATTCTACTCCGGGCGTGGGTGGTATGCTCGCTGGAACGGATCTCATGCGTTGGCTTCCGGTTGGCAGCCCCGTCGCGCTGCTCGTCGCTCTCTCGCTGGCACCGGTCGCACCTGTCCCAACCCCGTCACAGCTCGCCTGGCAACGACAGGAGCTGCACGCGTTTGTGCACTTCGGGCCCAACACGTTCAGCGGCGCCGAGTGGGGCAGCGGACGCGAGGATCCGAAGGTTTTCAACCCCACGGAGTTCGATGCACGCCAGTGGGTCCGCACGTTCAAGCAGGCGGGCTTCACCGGCGTGATCATCACGGCGAAGCACCACGACGGATTCTGCCTCTGGCCGACGAAGTATTCGTCGCACAGCGTCAAGGCCAGCCCGTGGCGAAACGGCGACGGCGACGTCCTGCGTGAGCTGTCGGACGCCTGCAGGGCTGAGGGCCTTGGCTTCGGCGTCTACCTGTCCCCCTGGGATCGCAATCACCCGACGTATGGCACGCCGGAGTACAACCGCGTGTTCGACAACATGCTGTCGGAGGTGCTGGGACGCTATGGCCCCATCTTCGAAGTGTGGTTCGACGGCGCCAACGGTGAGGGGCCGAGCGGTCATCGTCAGGAGTACGATTGGCCGCTATTCGTCTCGACTGTCCGACGGCTGCAGCCCAAGGCCGTCATCTTCAGCGACGCTGGACCGGATGTGCGCTGGGTGGGCAACGAGCGCGGCGAAGCGCCGTTGACCGTCTGGTCGATGATCGATCGCCACCGCTATTACCCCGGCACGCCGCTCAGCGACGAGCTCGGCGAAGGCACCCGGTTCGGCGAAAACTGGGTGCCGGCCGAGTGTGACGTCTCGATCCGTCCCGGGTGGTTCTACCGGAGCTCCGAGGATACGAAGGTCAAGCCGGCCTCGACGCTGCTGGATCTCTACGAGCGATCCGTGGGGCGCAACTGCACGCTGCTGCTCAACGTGCCGCCCGATCGCCGCGGGCAGCTCGCCGCACCGGACGTGACAGCGCTCGCCGGCTTCCGCCGCGCACTCGACGCGACGTATGGTCCCGACCTCATGGCCGGGACGAAGGTCACCGCATCATCCGAGCGCCCCGACGCGCCCGCCAGCAACGTGCTCGACGAGGATGCCGACTCCTACTGGGCGCCGTCCGCGGCGCTGCCGGCGACGCTCACCCTCGAGCTGTATCGCGCCACCACTTTCGACCGCGTCGTCCTTCAGGAGGCAATCGCGCTCGGCCAGCGCGTCGGCGCCTTCGTCGTCGAGGCCAACACCACGGACGGCTGGCAGCGTATCGCCACGGGCACGACGATCGGTCACAAGCGAATCATCCCCGTGCCGCTCACCACCGCCGCCGCGATTCGCCTGACGATCGTCGAATCGAGAGACACGCCCGCCATCGCTCGCATTGCCCTCGCGCGGACCGTATCGCCGTCGTCCTGATCACATTTGCACCATGCAGTCAGTCGACGCGGCCGAACTAAAGTTCGGCCCTACGACCGACACGATTGCGACTGATCCGACGGCCGAACTGAAGTTCGGCCCGACGACCGATACGACGGCCACGCGTGACAGTCGTAGGGCGCAACTTTAGTTGCGCCGACCAAGGCCGTTCGCGGCGGCCGCAGTTCTACAGTTCAGCCCGACGACCGATACGACGGCCACGCGTGACAGTCGTAGGG
>UEXX01000605.1_pt1 | contig 17353 bp, 12 predicted proteins | sample 4301161 | NCBI WGS metagenome assembly UEXX01 (sample SAMEA4773179, study PRJEB27434) | metagenome | biome: 2259; feature: agricultural soil; material: soil | place: USA | collected 2014-09 | depth 0.25 m
TCAGTTCGTCGCTTTCGGCGTTGCCGCCTTTGGCGGCTCGGCCTTCGGCAGCGGCTTGCGCGGCAGCATCTGATCGCGGTTGGCCGCCTGGTAGACGAACGAGGCGACGATCACCGCGTTCTTCATCATGTCGGCCGTCTGCAACCGGTCGTAGACGTCCATGTTGGAGTGGTGAGTACGCGTCTCGTACTCGACCTCGTCCTGCACGAACTGGAAGCCCGGGATGCCGACGGCGTCGAACGACAGGTGATCGGTGCCGCTCGTGTTCTGCACCGTCAAGGTCGTCATCCCGAGGCTCTTGAACGGCTCCATCCATGCCTGGAAGATCGGCCCGATGGCTTCGTTGCCCTGCAGGTAGACGCCGCGAATCGCGCCCGTGCCGTTGTCGACGTTGAAGTAGCCGGTGATCTTCGCGTGCGCCGGCTTGACCGCCATCGTGTCGCGATCGGCGAAGGTGGCCTTCACGTACGCCTTCGACCCGAGCAGCCCTTCCTCTTCACCGCTCCAGAGCGCGAGCCGCACCGTGCGGCGAAGCTTCACGCCAGACGCCTTGAGGATCCGGAGCGCTTCGAGCATTACGGCCGAGCCAGCGCCGTTGTCGGTCGCGCCCGTACCGCTGTGCCACGAATCGAAGTGCGCGCCGAGCATCACCACTTCGTCAGCCTTGTCCGTGCCGGGCAGCTCCGCGATCACGTTGAACGCCGTCTGGTTGGGCGTCGTCGTGTTCTTGACGTTCAGCTCCACCGACACCGGCACGTTCTTGTCGAGCGTACGCGCCATGCGGTTGTAGTGCTCGACCGCGAGCACAATCTGCGTCGGCGGGTGCTCGGGGTAGCGGATGAACGACTGGCCGGTCGCGCTGTACGCGCCGCCCTGCTGCACGAAGATCGTCCCGCCGTCGCCGCCGCGGCTTGGCTCGAACACGGCCGCCACGCCCTCGTCGGCGAGGAACTGGATGCGCTTGACCATGAAGGCCAGCATCGACCGGTCGTACATGCGGCGCCCGGGGGTACCGACCTCGGCTTCCTGCAGCTTCTTCAGGCCATCGTCGGTGTAGCGAGTGGCCAGCGGATCGAACGACGCCTTCACCTCGCGGATCGGCGTCGCGAGGACGATCTTTCCCTTCAGCTTGCCCTTCCACCGCTCCAGGTCCTGGTCGGTCGTCATGGGAGCGTAGACCGCATCGGCGGTGACTGAGCCGTCAGTCCCGGGCGTCCACGCCTTGGGCGCGCCGATGATCGTCCACGGGACCGGCGTCAGCACGGTCGCTGCGAAACGCTCGTTCTGCCAGCCCGTGCCGAACTCGCCCCACGTCTCGAGGCGCGCGTTCTGAGCGCCCCACTCTGTGAGCTTCTTCACGGTCCAGTCTCCGGCAGCCTTGATGTTCGGGGATCCGGTCAGCCGCCCGCCATAGACGTCGGTCAGCCAGCTCGCCGTGTCCATCACCTGCGAGTGCTGGAGGCCTTCTTCCTTGATCTTGTAAATGGCGTCGTAGTCGACCTTCTCGGTCTGGGGCGCCTGCGCGGCGATAGGCGCCGCCAACAGGCACGCCGCGACCACGACGTGGTACGGCCGAAGTCCCTTGAGCATCACGAATGCGTCCTCCTGCGTTCGAAGAAAGTGAAACAAAACAATGACGATACCACCGCTCGTCCCAGCACACCCCCGTTCGTCCCGTAACGTTTTCCGACGGACCGATGCGAGCGTGAAACACGGACTTGTAATCGGGGCGCGCTTTCCGTAATCGCTTCCGTGGATTCGACGCCCATAACCAATTGATTTCGAAGGCATTAACGGACTTCGTCGACACGGCACTGACTGGTCCGGCCGTTGCACGCGAAGTGGTGGCGCGGTCCGTCCGCCCCGATTGACATGCATGCGGCAACACAGACAGTGAGGAACCCCAGCCCCGCCGAGTTCACCGACGGTTTTGGCCGTCGTGTGCGCCTCACCGACCCGTCCTCGCCCGAGCCCCTCGAGGTTTTCCAGTTCGACCCCGAGCTGCTCACTGTGCAGTCCTTCGAGTTCATGCTCCGCGAGCGGGTCAGCCGGCTCGCCAACTTCCGCCACGCCTACTACTCGCGCGTGCGCCGCGTCGATCGGCTGGACGGCGGGAAGGCCCTCGGCCTCGTCTCGGAAAGCCCCCAGGGTGCGCGGCTGTCACGGGTTCTCGAGGTGGCGGCGGCGTCGAATCTCGATCTGGACGTGAACGCCGCACTGTGCCTGGTGCGGCAGCTCGTCCCGGCGATCGCGATGCTCCACCAGAACGCCCGCGACGTCTCGCACGGCGCGCTCGCTCCCGAACGCATCGTCGTCACGACCGGCGCGCGCGTGGTGATCGTCGAGTACGTGCTCGGCGCCGCGATCGAGCAGCTCAGCTACAGTCGCGAGCGGCTGTGGAAGGACCTGCGTGTGGCGGTGCCCTCGGGCGCCGGCATCCCCCGGCTCACGCACCGCGTGGACGTGATGCAGCTCGGCATGGTGGCGCTGGCCCTCGTGCTGGGCCGTCCGCTCGCAGAAGAGGATCTGAAAGCGCTTCCCGCGCTCGTCGCGTCGGCCACGGAGTGCACTTCGCCCGGCACGCGCGAGCCGATCTCGGAGCCGCTGCGCCGCTGGCTCATTCGCGCGTTGCAGCTCGACGCGCGGTCGTCGTTCGAATCCGCCCTCGAAGCGCAGCTGGCGCTCGACGATGTCCTGTCGGGCGAGAGCGGCTACATCGCCGCGCCGATTGCCCTGGAGACGTTCCTCACGCGCTACGAGGAGTGCGAGGCCGCGCTGCCGCCGCCTCGGCCGATTACTCCGCCGCAGCCGATTGCGCCGACGCCGATCGTCGCGGCCGCGCCGATTATCCCCGTGGCGGTTTCGCCACCTCCCGCGCCGGCTGCGCCAGTTCCGCCGGCACGTGTCGCGCCTTCCGCAGCACCTGTGGCGCCATTTTCCGCAGCACCAGCGTCAGTTCCCGCAGCACCAGTTGCGTCAGCGTCCGCCTTCGCCGTTCCGGCGACGGCGGACAAGCCCGTCGCACCTGTCGCACCTGACGCAACCGAGTCCCCCGACGTGGCGGTGGACGCGCTGCGCGAGATGTTGAAAGCGGCGCCGCCGAAGCAAGTGGTGGCAGCTGGCGTGCCCACGTTCTGGCGTCTCGCCGCCCTGACGCTGGCCGTCGTCGCTGTCGCGGAAGGCGGGTTCATCGGCTGGAGACTGCTCGGTGGCCGGGGAATCAGCACTGCGCCTGGCAACGTGCGCCTCGATTCGAAGCCCGAAGGCGCGCAGGTGAAGATCGACGGCGAGAGCAAGGGCGTCACACCGCTGTCGACGTCGCTCTCGGCGGGACCGCACGTGCTGGAGCTCAGCACCGGCGGCGAGCCGCGAGTCATCCCGATCACTGTCAACGCCGGTGAGACGCTCGGCCAGTACGTCGAGCTCTCAGGCGCGCCGTCGCTGGGCCGCCTCTCGATTTCCTCACAGCCGGCCGGCGCGACGGTCCTGCTCGACGGGCAGCCCCGCGGCACGGCGCCCGCGGAGCTCTCCGACGTTTCCGCGGGCGACCACGAGCTGGTGCTCGAACTGAACGGCGTCCGCATCCGCCAGGCCGTGTCGGTCGCGGCGGGGACCGTGACGACGGTGGCCGTGCCGATGAAGGCTGGGAGCACACCAGTCGTGGCGGCTGCGGCTGGCGCTGAAGCGGGCACGCCCGCTCCGGCCGAGCCGACGACTGGCGGACTGACGGTGAAGGTGCCGTTCGAGATGCAGGTCTTCGAGGGGCAGACGCTGGTGGGCGTGACCGGCGATCGTCTCGTACTGTCGCCCGGCCCGCATGACCTGCGCGTCGCCAGCGAGACGCTGGGCTTCGAGAAACCGCTTCACGCCGAGATCTTCGCGGGCAAGACGACCCATTTGTCGTTGCCGTTGCCGAAGGGCACGTTGTCGCTGAACGCGACGCCGTGGGCTGAAGTGTGGATCGACGGCGAGAAGGTCGGGGAGACGCCGATCGGCAACCTGTCGCTGCCCGTGGGGCCGCACGAGATCGTCTTCAAGAACCCCGATCTCGGCGAGCAGCATCATGCGGCGACGGTAACGGCCACTGCGCCGGTGCGGCTCAGCGTGGACCTGTCCAAGCCGCAGCAGTAGACCTGGCGACAAGTGATCATGGCCAAGCGCATCGCTTTTGCCGTTCTGGTCATTCTCATCTGGCCCGCAGTGGTCAGGGCCCAGGAGTCGATTCAGGCTGCGCAGGCACTATACGCGTCGGCGTCGTACGACGAAGCGCTCGCGGTCCTCGATCGCCTGCAGCGACAGCCGCTCCCCCCGCCCGACGTTCGTGATGTCCAGCAGAACCGCGCGCTCTGCCTGCTGGCGCTCGGTCGCACCGACGAAGCGGCGCTCGCCGTCGCGGCCGTCGTTTCGAGCGATCCAGGCTACCGGCCGAGCGAGGCCGGCACGCCGCCGCGCGTGCGCGCAATCTTCAAGGATGTTCGCAGCCGCCTGTTGCCGGGGATTATCGCCGCACGCTACGGAGAAGCGCGGACGGCCTATGACGGGCAGCAATGGGCTGATGCGGCAAAGGCTTTTCAGCTCGTCGTCTTGCTTGCGGGCGATCCAGACCTGAGCGCGTCGGACACGAAGGCGGTACAGGACTACAAAGTGCTGGCGAACGGGTTCGTGAAGCTGGCGCAGGCATCCGCCGAAGCCGCGGAAGCCGCCGCGAAGAAGGCCGCCGAGCCTCCTGTCGCTCATCCGGCTCCGCCAGAGAAGCCCGCGGACGCCGCGAACGCGACTGCCGGCGGTCCGAACGCACCTCTCGCACCCAGCGCACCTAAAGCACCTCACCCATCCGCCTCCGAGGTTAACGCGGTTACGGGGGACAAGCCCGTCGCACCCGACCGTCTTTACAGCTCCGTGGACGCTGGCGTCGTTTCGCCCGTGGTGATCCGTCAGGACGTCCCGAAGTGGAGCGCCAGCTATCGGCCCCCGTCCCGGGACGGGATACTGGAGCTGACGATTGGTCTCGACGGCCGCGTCGAGCGCGCGACGCTGACGCAGGGGATGGCGCCGCCGTACGACCACGACCTGCTCGAGGCCACGCGTAACTGGCGCTACGAACCCGCGCGGATGGACGGTCGTCCCGTCCGTTATCGCAAGGCCATCCGCATCACCTTTCAATAGGTCGTAGACTATCGGGCCATGCCATCGAGACGCGCCGCGCTGGCCGTCATCGGCGTGCTTGCTTGCGCGGCCGCCTGTGCGCGACCCTCCGCCGAGCCCGGCGACGTCGTGCGCCCGGATGTCGAGCTCGCTTCGGACACCGATCTGACGCCCGGCCACCTCCGGCCCGGCGAGAACTTCGGCGCCCTGCTCGCCAGCCAGCAGGTTGGCGGCGACCAGCCCGAGGCGATGCTGGCGTCGCTCGAAGACGTCTTCGACCCGCGGAGGATGCACGAAGGCCAGGCATGGCGGCTCCTGCGGACCGGCACCGGACAGGTGCGACTGTTCGAGTACGAGATCGACGGCCGCAGCGTCCTGAGGATCACGCCGAACGCCGACAGCGCGGGCGAATTCATCGCCGAAGTCGTGCCGTACAACGTGCGCGTCAGCCGCGTCGAAGTCAGCGGCAACATCAACGAAGAGACCTCCTCGCTCTTTGCGGCAATGTCGTCGGCGGGCGAGCAGCCCGATCTGAGCGTCGCGCTCGCCGACATCTTCTCGGGAGAAGTCGACTTCAACACCGACCTGCAGCCCGGCGATTCCTTTCACCTGATCACGGACAAGGCCGTGCGCGACGGCCGCTTCGTCGGCTACGGGCCGGTCGCCGCGGCGGAGCTCGTGAACGAGGGCCGGCACCTGGTCGCGTTCCGCTTCCAGCCCTCCGGCGCTCCACCCGGGTACTACGATGCGGCCGGCCGGTCGCTGAAGCGATTCTTCCTCCGGTCGCCGCTCAAGTTCGATCCGCAGGTCTCGTCTGGCTTCTCCCGCAGCCGCCTCCATCCGATTCTCAACATCCGCCGCGCGCATCTCGGCGTCGACTACCGCGCGCCGATCGGCGCGCCCGTCGTGGCCGTCGCTGATGGCGCGGTGACGTTCGCGGGATGGACGGGCGGCGGTGGAAGGACCGTGCGCATCCGTCACGCGAGCGGATACGAGAGCGGCTACCTGCACCTGTCGGCGTTCGCCCCTGGAATTCGTGCAGGCATCCACGTGTCACAGGGACAGGTGATCGGCAAGGTCGGAATGACCGGACTCGCCACGGGTCCGCACCTGCACTACGAGCTGCGCAAGGCCGGCGCCGTCGTCAATCCCATGAGCGAGCACAAGAAGCTGCCGCCGGGCGAGCCGATTCCGCCCGGTGAGATGGATGCCTTCAAGGCCGCGCGTGACGCGGCTGCGGAGACGATGGGGTTGGGCCGGCAGTTGTGAGTTGACGTGGGAGTACAATCACTATTCCCATGGCTTCATTGCATCCCTTCAGAGCGCTCCGTCCCGCTCCACAGTCCGCCGCTGAAGTGGCGGCGGTTCCCTACGACGTTATCAACACCGAGGAAGCTCGCCAGCTCGCCGAAGGCCATCCGCTGAGCTTTCTGCATGTGTCGCGCGCGGAACTCGACCTGCCACCAGAGACCGATCCGTATGCGGACGTCGTGTACGAAACGGCACGACGCAACTATCAGCACCTCCGATCGGCCGCCCCGCTCGTCGTCGAGGACGAGCCGAGCCTCTACTTCTACCGTCTGCGCATGGGCTCGCACGTGCAGACAGGGCTCGCGGGCGCGTTTTCGGTCGACGACTACGATGGCAACGTCATCCTGAAGCACGAGAAGACGCGGAAGGACAAGGAAGACGACCGGACGCGGCACATCGTGGAGCTGCGTGCGCAGACTGGGCCCGTGTTCCTGACGTATCAGGCCTCGCCCGAGATCGACAGGATCGCGGCTCGCGTCGTCGCGACGCCGCCGTTGTACGACTTCACCGCGCCCGATCGGATCCAGCACTCGCTGTGGCGGGTCGCCGCGTCCGATTCGGCGGCGATCGTCGATGCGTTCGGGCGGCTGCCGCGCCTTTACATCGCGGACGGCCACCATCGCGCCGCGTCGGCCGCGAGAGCGCGCGCTGCGCTGGCCAATGGCGGCGGTGCGCAGGAGTCGGGCCGCTTCCTGGCGGTGGCGTTCCCCGACACCGAGGTGCAGATCCTGGCCTACAACCGGCTCGTGAAAGACCTTGGCGGCAAGCGTCCCGGGGAACTGCTCGAGGCGCTGGCAAAGACGCATCGCGTGCAGCCGGGCCCGGCCGTTCCGGCACGCAAGGGCGACGTGTCGATGTTCCTCGCGGGCCACTGGCACACCATCACGCTGCAACAGCCGCAACAGGCGAAAACGCCGGGCGACACGCTCGACGTGTCGCAATTGCACGCGCAGGTGCTGGCGCCGCTGCTCGGGATTGGCGATGAGCGGACCGACAAGCGCATCGACTTCGTCGGCGGCGGCCGGGGCACGGGTGCCCTGGAGCACGCCGTCGGCAGTGGCCGCGCGGCCGTCGCGTTCTCGCTGTTCCCGGTGAGCGTGCGGGAGCTGATGGCGATCTCGGATGCCGGCGAGATCATGCCGCCGAAGTCCACATGGTTCGAGCCGAAGCTCAGGGACGGCCTTCTCATTCACGAGATCTGACGGAGCAAGGTTGATGGTCGTTCTCGTGGCCGATCAGTTCGAGCAGTCGGGCATCGACGGCCTCAAAGCCGCCGGGTGCGAGGTCTTCCACGATCCGCAGCTGGCCGACGCGGCGCTCGTCGAAGCGCTGCGCCACACGCGCGCCGACGTGCTCGTCGTCCGCTCGACAAAGGTCACCGCGCCGATGATGGACGCCGGACCGCTCGCGCTGATCGTCCGCGCGGGCGCCGGCTACAACACGATCGACGTCAAGGCCGCGTCTGCACGCGGCATCTACGTCTCGAACTGCCCTGGCCGCAACGCCGTCGCCGTGGCGGAGCTCGCCTTCGGCCTGCTGCTCTCATTGAATCGCCGCATTCCTGATGGCGTGGCCGACCTGCGCGCCGGCCGATGGAACAAGAAGGAGTACTCGAAGGCGACCGGCCTCAAGGGCCGGACGCTCGGCCTGCTGGGATACGGCAGCATCGGCCACGAGATGGCGCTGCGCGCCCGAGCCTTCGGGATGCACCTGGCGATCTGGAGCCGGCATCTTGCTCCGGGGGCCGCCGATCTCGATGCGCTGTCGCTGCCGGCCGGGCCGCACGATCTTCGCGTGGACGTCGTCTCGACGCCGGAAGACGTGGCCGCCTCGTGCGACGCGCTGAGCGTGCACCTTGCCCTCGCGCCCGAGACCAGAGGACTGGTGAACGCGGCGTTGCTGTCGCGGCTGAAGCCAGGCGCATGCTTCATCAACACGGCGCGCGCGGAGATCGTCGATCAGGACGCGCTCGAGCACGCGATCCGCGACCGCGGGCTGCGTGTCGCGCTCGACGTCTACAAGGACGAGCCTTCAGCCTCGACGGGCGACTTCACCGATCCGATCGCGAAGCAGCCGGGCGTCTACGGCACGCACCACATCGGCGCGTCCACCGAGCAGGCGCAGGAAGCGATCGCCGACGAGACGGTGCGGATCGTGCGCACCTTCAAGCAGACGGGCAAGGTGCCGAATGTCGTGAACCTTGCGACGCAGACCCCCGCGACATGGCGCCTGATCGTCCGGCACCGCGACAAGCCGGGCGTGCTGGCGCATATCTTCGACCAGCTGCGCGCTGCCTCGATCAACGTGCAGGAAACCGAGAATGTGATTTTCGCGGGGGCGGAAGCCGCCGTGGCGCGGATCAACCTCGACAATCGTCCGACAGACGCCGTGATCGCGCTGATCGCCTCTGGCCATCCCGACGTCCTCAGCGCGCAGCTCGTCGAGATCTGAGATCGCAGAGTCCGTAGCCAGTTGCCCGGCTGATGGTAACTGCTGAGATTGGGATCGGAGGCGCCATGGCGACGGAAACTAGACGCACCGGCCGTCTCCTGCGATGCAGTGGACTGCCAGCTGCCCTGGTGATTGTGGGCACTATCTTGTTTCCCTTGTTTCCGCAGGCTAGTCAGCAGCCATTGGCAGCGACTCAAACCACCCACGACGCTCCGTACGCCGTCAATCTTGAGAAGGGGGATGGCCGGGTCGTGGTCGTGCCGCCATATGGCTCATCTCAATTTGTTCAATTCATCCTGGAAGCCAGAGCCCTGGAACAAAGCGAGTACGAAATCGTTGTAGAAACTGAAAGCGGTGGTGGCGTCACCTGTGGGCAGGACAACCTGCACATCCACTATGGAAAGAAAATCACAGACACCGCGGTGATCCCAACCAGCGGGACGATCGTGGCATGGTACATCGCACCGCAGCGAGTGGTCGCCGGCCGTGCGCGGGTTGTTGTAAGGAGACGGGCCGACTGGCAGAACGTGGCGGTACGATCCGAGGCATTCCAGATCCCAGCTAGACGGGAACCGTGACGGTCAGGTCGCGTGCCAAAGCGGGCGCCTAGCTCAGTCAAACGTGACCACTCTGTTAGCCCGTAGTCCGTAGCCTGAAGCCAGAAGCCTGTAAAATAGTCCTTCGTCCCGTTTCATTTCAGGAGCTCGTGAATGGCCACTTCTACTGCTACCGATCGTGTCTACAACTTCTCGTCGGGCCCGGCGGTGATGCCGGTACCGGTGCTGGAGCAGATCCAGCACGACCTGGTCTCGTTGCCTGGCGTCGGCATGTCGATCCTCGAGGTGAGTCACCGGTCGAAGGTGTTCGAGGGCGTGATCGCGAAGGCCGAAGCCGACCTCCGCGCGCTCGCCAACATTCCGTCCGGCTACAAGGTGCTCTTCCTGCAGGGCGGCGCGAGCCTGCAGTTCTCGATGGTGCCGATGAACCTGCTCCTGCAGGGGACGACGGCCGACTACATCATCACGGGATCGTGGACCGAGAAGGCGGCGAAAGAAGCGAAGAAGGTGGGCTCCGTTCACATCGCGGCCTCGAGCGTGGCCGACAACTTCAGCCGCATCCCGAAGGCATCAGAACTGCAGCTCACCAGCGGCGCGGCGTACGTGCACATCACCTCGAACAACACGATCGAGGGCACCCAGTGGCATTCGCTGCCCGACGTCGGCAACGCGCCGCTCATCAGCGACGCCTCGTCCGACATCCTGAGCCGCCCGATCGACGTCTCGGCGTACGGCCTCATCTACGCGGGCGCGCAGAAGAACCTGGGGCCGTCGGGAGCGACGGTCGTGATCATCCGGGAGGACTTGCTGGCGCGGTCGACGAAGTCGCTGCATACGATGCTGAACTACGCGGTGCACGCCGAGAACGGCTCGCTGTACAACACGCCGCCGTGCTTCTCGATCTACGCCGTGGGTCTCGTGCTGCAGTGGCTGAAGGCGCAGGGCGGACTGGCTGCGGTGGCTCAAGTGAACGAGCGCAAGGCCGGCAAGCTCTACGCCGAGCTGGATCGCACCGGGTTCTGGCGGCCGACCGCCGACAAGGCGGACCGCTCGCTCATGAACGTCACGTTCCGCCTGTCGAGCGAAGAGCTGGAAGCGAAGTTCGTGAAGGAGTCGACCTCGGCCGGCTTCGACGGGCTGAAGGGCCACCGCTCGGTCGGCGGGATGCGCGCGTCGATCTACAACGCGTTCCCCGAGGCGGGGATCGACGCGCTGGTCGACTTCATGCGCGAGTTCGAGCGGAAGAACGGATAGGTATCAGTTGTCAGAACTGAAAACTATCCCTGTGTTGGCGGCGGTCTACGCCGGCCACGTCCCCGACGTCGCCGGCGTCGCCGCCGTTGCGGGTCCGTGTCCACGACCTCCTGCGGCAGCACGGTCCCTTCGAGAAACCCCTTCCAGTGCTCGAGCACTTCGGGCGTGCGTCCGTGGATGTCGAGCCACGTCAGCGACTCGTTGAATGGCCCGCGGTGAATGAGCGCGCGGCGCGCGCGCGGTGACGCCTCGAGGTCCAGCAGTCGGCGTTGGAGTGCCAGGATCTGGCGGAGCCGCTCGATGTCGCGCCGCGGCAGCTGCATCCGGCCCAGCAGCGCTGGAGGTTCGCGCTCGGGCTCGGTGCCGTCCTCGAACCGACGCGGCTTGCGGCCGGCGTTGAAGCCGTGCGGCACGAGCAGCGTGCCGAGCAGAATCGGGTTGCTCATCGACTCGGGAATGGCTTCGAATCGATGCCGGTACGCGTCCAGCGACTCGAGCCATGGCCAGAGCGCCTGGCCGTGGTCCTTCATCAGCTCGGGCGCAAGGTGTTCGAGCAGGCCCACCTCGGCGAGCTGGCGAAACGCGCGCTCGGACGCCCCCGACCGCAGGATCTTGTAGAACTCCTCGAGCAGCCGCGCCTGCGACGCCTTGGCGATCAGCGACGCGTGCCGCCTGATGGCATCCACCGCGTCCGGATCGATCGCGAAGTCGAGCCGTGCGGCCAGCACGACTGCGCGCAGCATGCGCACAGGATCTTCCTCGAACCGCACGTTCGGATCGCCGATCGAGCGAATCACGCGCGCGCGCAGATCCTCGAGGCCGCCGGTGTAGTCGATGATCGAGAAGGTCGCGATGTCGTAGAACAGCGCGTTGACGGTGAAGTCGCGGCGAAAAGCGTCCTCCTCTGGCGTGCCGAACGTGTTGTCGCGCGGGTGGACGTGCGGCCGATCGCGCCGGCCCGGCTCCTGCGCCTCGGCCTGCTCGGCGGCCTCGCGCGCGGCGACCTCCTGCTCGGCCAGCTCCTGCTCGCTCAGCTGCCGGCGGAACGTGGCCACCTCGATCGTCTTGGTGCCGAACTTCACGTGCACGAGCCGGAAGCGCCGGCCGATGATCCAGCAGTTGCGGAACAGCCGCTTCACCTCGTGCGGGTGCGCCGAGGTGCCGATGTCGAAGTCCTTGGGACGGCGCTCGAGCAGCAGGTCGCGCACGCTGCCGCCCACCAGATACGCGACGTAATCCGCCTGCCGCAGCCTGTTCAGCACCTTCAGGGCATCAGGATCGATGGCAGACCGCGACAGGGTGTGATTGGCGCGGGGGATGATCGTCGGCTCGGACATCCAGTCCGGCATTCTATCAAACGCGTCCGTGGGCCTTCTCCAAGTGATTGGCTGACCTGAAGTTATGGTCTGCAATCGGGGCACGTGGGTGTAGTACGATGAACCGCATGTCGTCCGGCAGCGCTTGCGTGCTCATCGGACTGCTCCTGGTTGCCCAGCCCGCCTCAGCCGAGGACCACCTCAACGAGGCCCGTGGCTACTACAACCAGGCGCTCTACGAGCTGGCCATGAAGTCAGCGGACCTCGCGCGGGCCGACATCACGGTGGCCGACGAGGCCTCGCTCGTGCTTGCGCGCGCGAACCTCGAGCGCTTCCGCCAGACGCACGACGTCGCCAACCTCGCGGCGGCGCGCGAGGCGTTGCGCGGCATCGACGCCTCGAAGCTGTCGCCGCGCAGCCAGGCCGATCTCACGGTCGGCCTGGGCGAGTGGCTGTTCCTGGGCGACCGCTACGGCGCGGCCGCTGAGCTCTTCGACGCCGCGCTGGGCCGCGCGGACGCCCTCGGCCCCTCCGCCCGCGACCGCGTGCTCGACTGGTGGGCTACCTCGGTCGATCGTCACGCGCAGGTGACGCCCACGCATCGCCGCGAGATCTACCAGCGGATCGTCGAACGGATGGACGAGGAACTGCGCACGCGGCCGGGATCGACCGCGGCCGCCTACTGGCTGCCCGCGGCGGCGCGATCGCTGGGCGACCTCGACCGCGCGTGGACGGCTGCCATCGCGGGCTGGCTCCGTGCCCGCGTGGCGCCGGACCAGGGCGCCGCGCTTCGGGCCGATCTGGACCGGCTCGTGCAGACCGCGATCATTCCCGAGCGTGCACGCGAGCTGTCGGGCGCGTCACACGACACGGGCGAAGCGGTCGACGTGATGACCGCCGAGTGGGAACATCTCAAGAGCGAGTGGAAGTAGGCGCGCGGCCTCTCAGTTCCGCGTCGCGTCCCAGATCGTCCGCGCCGCCGTCGCCACGAGGATGATGGCCCCGCCGATGAGTGCCCGGCTCCCGGGTGCCTCGCCGTGCACCACCCACGACCACACGGGATTCAGCACGGGTTCCAGCAGCAGAAGGAGCGACGCCTCGAGCGCGGGCACGCCCGCCATGCCCTTCGACAGACAGACATACGCCAGTCCGATCTGAAAGACGCCCAGGTAGAGAATCACCAGCCAGTCGCCGGCCGGAACGCCCGCGATGGGCAGCGCCATCGGCAGAGTGCACGCAGCGGCCAGCACGTTGCCGGCGACCAGCGCCGGCTCGGTTGCCGAATCCCCGCCCTCGCGCGTGCCCAGCCATCGCAGGCCGATGACGGTGGCGGCCCACGTCAGGCCGCTCGCGGCCGCGGCGAGGTTGCCGATCAACGGATGCGGCGCCGTGGCCCTCGGCGCCTCGTGCCCCGAGACGACCGAGGCAAGGCCGAGCGCGAGGGCCACGAGGAACCAGACATCCGCGCGGCGAATTGGCTCGCGCAGCAGGAACGGCGACACGAGCAGCACGTAGATCGGCGCCGTGCTCTGCAGGAAAATCGCGTTGGCGGACGTTGTCTCCTTCGTCGCCTGCACGAACAGCACGAGCGTCGTCGCGTACGCGACCGCGACGCCCACCATCGCGAGGCTGGGCCGGCGCCGCGCGCCCGGCAGCATCAACGCGATCGAGATCGCGGCCACGGCCGATCGGAAGCTCGCGACCTGCCAGCCCGTGAGCGACGTGGCCTTGATCGCCGCGCCGCCGGTCGAGAACAGGGCCGCGGCGCCGAGCACGAGCATCGGCGCACGGATGCTGTGCTTCATCCCTTCGCTTCTTTCCAGTTCTCGCCGACGCCGACATCCACGTCGAGCGGCACGGCCAGGCTGGCGACCCCCATCATCTTCTCGCGCACCAGCGCCGCGTGCTCGTCGGCGGCCTCTCGCTTGACTTCGAACACCAGCTCGTCGTGCACGGTGAGGATCATGCGGCACGCCTCCGTTCCAGAGGCCTGCTGCCTGCGCGACAGCTCGTCGTGCAGCGAGATCATCGCGAGCTTCAGGATGTCGGCCGCCGTGCCCTGGATCGGCATGTTGACCGTCATCCGCTCGGCCCCGGCGCGCACCTGTCCGTTGCGACTGGTGATCTCCGGCACCAGCCGCCGGCGTCCGTAGAGCGTCTTGACGACGCCCGTCCTGCGGGCATCGTCGAGTGTCTTGTCGATGAACTCGCGGACGCGCGGGAAGCCCGCGAAGTAGGCATCGATGAACTCCTGCGCGGCCTGCTGCGTGACGCCGATGTCCTTGGCGAGCGTGAAGGCGGTCTTCCCGTAGAGCAGCGCGTAGTTGATGATCTTCGCGCGGCGCCTGAGCTCGTGCGGACCGAGGCCGCTCGCCGGCCCGAACACCTTCAGTGCCGTCTGGTCGTGGATATCCTCGCCGCGCGTGAACGCCGCGATGAGCGTCTCGTCGCCGGAGAGGTGTGCGAGCACGCGCAATTCGATCTGCGAGTAGTCGGCCGAAATCAGGACATGCCCGGCGTCGGCCACGAACGCGCGCCGGATCTCGCGTCCCAGCTCCGTCCTGATCGGGATGTTCTGCAGGTTGGGGTCGCTGCTGCTCAGGCGTCCCGTTGCCGCAACCGCCTGGTTGAACGACGTGTGCACGCGGCCGGTGGACGGATGCACGAGCTGCGGCAGCGCGTCGATGTAGGTGCCCTTCAGCTTCTGCCAGCTCCGCCACTCGAGCACGAGTCGCGGCAACTCATGAGACTGCGCCAGCTCCTCGAGCACCTCGACCGCCGTAGAGGTCGCGCGCGTCTTTCCCGTGCGCTTGAGCGTCGGCAGCTGGAGCTTCTCGAACAGGATCTCGCCGAGCTGCTTCGGTGAACCGATGTTGAACTCGAGTCCCGCGAGGTCGAAGATGCGCCGGCTCAGGCCGTTCAGCTCGCGCTCGAAGCGCTCGGACTGCGTGCGCAGGATCGCGGTGTCCACGCGCACGCCCGCCTGTTCCATTGCGACCAGCACGGGCACGAGCGGTCGCTCGAGCGTCTCCCAGACCTGCGTGAGGCCTTCTGAATCCAGCCGGCCGGCGATGATCGGGACCAGTTGCAGCGGCAGGTCGGCGCGCTCACAGGCGAAGTCGCGCAGCGTCTCCGGCGGATGCTGCCAGAGCGGCGTCCGGCTTCCGGCGCCGCACACGTCCTCTTCGGTCAGCGCCTTGTATCCCAGGTGCTCGAGCGAGGTGTCTTCGAGCGTGTGTGCCGAGCGCGTCGGATCGATCAGGTAGCTCCCGATCATCGTGTCGAAGCCGAGGCCCTTCAAGCTGATGCCCCGCCTCGCGAGCAGGATCGTGGCCGTCTTCAGGTCGTGGCCGACCTTCCGGATTCGTTCGTTCTCGAGCGTTGGCTTGAAGGCGTCCAGGATCTCGTCGAGCGGCAGGAAGTCGGACGCCGGATCCAGCAGCCCGCCGCCAGGACGGCCGACCGGCACGTAGGACGCAGTACGCGGCCCCGTTGCCACCGCGACGCCGACGATTTCGGCACGCATCGGGCCTGCCTCGCTCGTCAGCAGGTGCAGGCCGATCTCGGGCGCCGCCGCGACCGTTGTCGCCAGCCGGCTCAATTCCTCCGCGGTGCTGACGAGGCCGTAATGTTTTTCGACCGTGGCTGCGGTGGGCGCGTAGTCCGGCAGCAGGGATCGGAAGCCAAGGCGCGAGAACAGCTCGTAGCACCGGTCGCGATTCGCGCCCGTGTACTTGAACCGGCCGGCGTCGAACGGCACGTCCACGTCCGTCCGAATTCGCAGCAGTTCCCGGCTCGCCTTCGCATCCTCCACGTGCGCGAGCAGCGCTTCGCGATAGCGTTTCTGCGGCAGCTGAGCCGCGTTCGCGAGCAGGGTGTCGAGCGTGCCATGGGCGCCGATGAGTTCGCGCGCGCCCTTTTCGCCGATGCCGGGCACGCCCTTCACGTTGTCGATCGAGTCGCCCATCAGGGCCAGCACGTCGACCACCTGCTCGGGCCGCACGCCGAACTTGGTGGCGACGCCGTCGGGGTCGTACCAGGCGCCCTCGTCGCGTGGGTTGAAGACACGGATGGGGCCACCCACGAGCTGAAAGAAATCCTTGTCGCCGGTCACGATGGCGACGTCGAACCCCGCGGCGGCTGCCTTGACCGCGAGCGTCCCGATCACGTCGTCGGCCTCGAACCCCGCGACGTTGACGATCGGCACGCCGAGCGCCTCGCAGGCCTCGTGCACCCATGGAATCTGCTCGGCGAGATCGTCCGGCATCGGCGTGCGATTGGCCTTGTAGTCCGCGGCGAGCGCGTCGCGAAAGGTCGGCCCCGCCAGGTCGAACGACGCGCCGATGTAATCGGGATGGTGATCCGCCGCGAGCTTGCGGAACATCGTCACGAAGCCGTATACCGCGTTGGTCGATCGGCCGTCGGGCCCGCTCAGTCCGCGGATCGCGTGATACGCGCGGTACATCTGGTTGTTGCCGTCGATGAGATAGAGCGTCGGGCGCGATGCCATGGTGAGCGACGGAGGGCAGTACGTAGGGGCGAACTTCAGTAAGTAGTACGTAGGGCCGAACTTTAGTTCGGCCAAGTACGTAGGGCCGAACTTTAGTTCGGCCAAGCGGGCAGTATATCATTCGACGTCGTGACCGCTCGACGTCGATCGGGCTTCTGGCGCAGCCGATTGGCGCTGGCGCTCGTGGCTCTCGCCGCCACCATCTCCTGTCGATCGATCCTGCCGGCGCAGTACGAATACGACGAGGAAATCAGCCTGTCGCTCGATGGGTCCGCAACGATGTTCGTGAACGGATCCGTGCTGGCGCTCGTCGCGCTGCGCGGCGTGCCGCTCGACCCGAGCCCGGCGGCGCCGTTCGACCGCGAGGCCGTGAGCCAGTTCTTCACGTCGAACGACGTGCACGTCGCACGCATCGGCACGTCACGCCGCAACGGCCGCCGCTTCGTGCACCTCCGGCTCGAGGTGAGCGACGTCAGGCGGCTGCACGAGACGCGTGCGTTCTCCTGGGAGCGCATCGCGCTGGCCCATGCCGGCGATCAGTACGTCTACACGGAAACCGTTGGCGGTCCGGAAGGCACGGTGCCGCCGAATGCCGGCTGGACGGGCAATGAGGTTGTCGCGTTCAGGCTGCACCTGCCCGCTCGAATCCGCTATCACAACGCGCCGACCAGGCGCGTCGAGCGCGGCAACATCCTCGAATGGGAACAGTCGCTGACCGACAGGCTCAAAGGCGAGCCCGTCCACATCGAGGCCCGGATGGACCAGGACTCGATCCTCTACAGCACCCTGACGCTGTTCGGATTGATGGC